>Ga0302186_10003614_pt1 | contig 11243 bp, 17 predicted proteins | sample II_Bog_E1_2_FD_198782 | JGI IMG/M metagenome (GOLD analysis project Ga0302186, IMG submission 198782) | Peat permafrost microbial communities from Stordalen Mire near Abisko, Sweden - II_Bog_E1_1 | ecosystem: Environmental > Terrestrial > Soil > Wetlands > Peat | place: Sweden: Abisko...
TTTTTATTGATCTTAAGTAATTTATTTAACCTGCATTAAAAAATGCAAAATGGAATTTTTTAGAAAAAATGAATAACAAAAAATTTTTAAAAAAATTTGATTAAATAATAGAATAAAAAGTTCTATAGTATTAGCTACTCCAAAGCTTTATGTTTTATCTCTGAAATTATAAAAAAATCCCCGATAAAAATCTCCCGCAAAAAAATATAATGAGGACTCAATTAAAGAGAATAGGAATGATAAGATCACAGTTCAATCAAAGAAAAAGTAATCTAAGTCCGACAAAATTTTGTATAAATATAAATATCTCGTCCGTTTAGTTCAGATGCTACCCAATCAGATAATGGCAGTTATATTTAAGTGATCTCAAATTTGCTTAACAAGCCAGGACAGTTTTCAGGATTCACCTCATTTACAACAACCAAAGAGACATTCCGTTGAAAATGATGTGAAAATTCTGGATTCGAGAAACGAAAGAATTGAGGTTAAAAAGGAGAAGAAAACACAAATAAAACTCGGAATCTTTCGATTTGTCAAAGTTTATAACAAATTATTTGAGTAAAACTTATAAAAATATCATAGAAAGCAGCAGCTCATAAAACATTCAATTATTTATTTAATTAAGAAATTAATTAATCGTTGTGTTTTTAAAAAAAAATGTTTTTTTTTCAATTCGTATATCTAAAAAGGTTTATTTTTATTGAGCAGTCCCCCTTTCCAAATTCGATTTGATCTCGCTCACATAAGTTCCGAAATGTCTTTCTAACTTCTTATTGTAAATTCTATTTCTCTCATTAATATAAGTGATGTTTTGATCTTCGATGAAGCCTCTTCTTCTGCTGAAAGTCTTTCTTATCTCATCCCTATTATATTTTTATAAACCACATTTTAAAATTTGCACATACTGTTTTTCTATGTCATTCACTAAGTTTTGGACCATTTCTTCTTTAGGGTTGTAATCATTGTTTGCTCCCTTGATTTCCATTTGACCATCATAAACTTCCTTATAAAAAGGCATCGCTTTGCATCTTTTATCATAAGCTTTATAGAGAGTGTCTTCATTAAACACTATTTATTTTCATACAAATTTTTTAAGAAAATTAACACTATCTGTATATATAACCATTCCATCCAAAGACCTCTTGTTTTTTTTTCTTCTCGAACTCATGATTTTCGTATTTTAAAGCCGGTTGATTTAAATACATTTTTTTTTCATTAATCCCTTTGAATTTCAACTCTTCATCCAGCTCCTTTTTCTTTGCCTCCCATTTTTCCCTCTTCACTTTCTTCAAAAACTCAGGGTCATTGGCCTCTTTCTCCTCCTCCAAAACAGCTCGATTGTTCAAATTGATTGCTTCGTTTTTCTTCATTTTTATTTCTAAAAGTTTGTTGATTTGACTGCTCTTTAATTTCTTTGAAGGGGGTATCTGAACATTTGTTTCTTTCGCTTCAGTCTCAAGATCTTGTGATGCTTTGTGCTTATTTTCGTTAATGGGTTCTTTATCGATAAGTTCAGGAGTGCTGTTTTGTTCTGGTTTGGTGTTTTTAGAATCAGTATATTCTTTAATGGATTTTATTTTTTCCTTTTTCTGATTTTGAATTTCCTCGAAAATCGATTTGGAGAATGGATCGTACTAAAATGAATTTTCTAAGAAAAAAATGAAAATTTTTTTGCGAACTCGAAGAAAATTCCTTGGGTCATCAACTTCCCCACAATCCACTATCACTACGGGAATTCTAGGTTTATCATGAATATCAACCGGAACTTTTCCTATTTCTCTCACGACAGGCATTCCATCTATCACCTGACCAAAAACTACATGTTTCCTTAAAAAATAGTTAAAAATCATGAAATTGTCTTTAAAATATCAACGCGTCTAAATGCGGGCATGATTTCAGAGTGATAAAGAATTGGCTTGAATTAGTGTTTCTGCCACAGTTCGCCATGGATAATAACCCAGCACAAGCATGTCTTCTTTGGAAATTTTCATCTGCGAAATGCTTCCCATAAATAGAATGTCCCTACATATGATAAAAATAATATTTAAATAAAGAAAGAAAAAAAAAACACACTCCTGTGCCATCCCCGTTAGTTATGTCGCCTCCTTGTATTACAAAGCCATCGACAATTCGATGGAACATACTATTCAAATAATGCAATTTTTTGGTTCGTGTGCCCAATCCAACACTACCATATTCTCCTGAATTTAAAAAAAAATAAGCTTTGTTTTTGTTAAAATAATGATTTTCAAACCTGTGCATAGACCTCGAAAATTTTCGGCTGTATTGGGGGTTAGATCACTAAAAAGTTCAAAAACTATTCTTCCTTCTAGGAAATACAAAAGAGTAAAAAAGAGAAAATCGTTTTTTATTACTCGGCTTTGCTCCAATAGAGATATCAAGATAGACTTGGGGGAATTTTTTATGCATTTTTTTTTTCTATTCTATGTTTTACTAATTTCAAATTTATTTTTTTTATTTCTTTTTTTTCAAGAACTATTTATGAAGAATTCAAATTTTCTTCTCCTTTTTAATTTATTAAAAATTCCTTTGTTGGAATTTCGAGAAATAAAGGAAAATCTGTTCAAGACTGCATTGAGTTATCGAGAAGTCTTCAATCATTCCATTTTTCTTCAAGTTATTTTCAAGGAATTGAAAACTCTCAAAAAACGAAAAATCTTTGGCTGGCACTTCATATTCCATATATCCAGGTTGAGCCTCTTGCATTTTTTTTATGTTCTTGAAGCTTTGAAGAATGGCTTCAGTAGTGTCTGGTTTATCAGTTTTTATTAAAATTCTATATCCACTGCCATATTTTTCTTTCAAACTTTGCAACTCACCGAAACAAACAAATTCTCCATTTATCAAAATTCCTTTTTGTTTTCTATTTTATAACATTCAAAATAAAAATATAAACTACCTATTTTATTGCATAAAAATTCAGCCTCAACCATTGAATGGGTTGTTAAAACCAATGAAATTTTCCTCTTTTTACTAATTTCAATCAATGTCCTCCATAGATATCTCCGAGCAATTGGATCCAATCCCGTCGAAGGTTCGTCAAGGAAAATCAAAGAAGGATTTCCTATTACAGCGTCAGAAAAGCAAAGTTTTCTCTTATTTCCACCACTTAAATTTTTGGCTTTTGTTTTTGCAAATTCAGTTAATTGCATCGAATTCATCAAATAAATTATGCTGGATTCTAATTCTTGAGCGTTCAATCCCTTTAATCTTCCAAATAAAGATAAATGTTCTCTTGGTGTTAAATTATCCCATAAACAATCAAATTGAGGACATATTCCCACTTCCTGAAACATCCTATCACTCCCTTTCTCTAGAAATTGGTTCATTAGCCGGACAGTTCCACAAGTTTGATGAATCATTCCTGTTGAAATGTTAAAGGTCGTGGATTTACCAGCACCGTTTGGACCTAATAAGCCGAAGATTTCTCCTTGATTTACTCCAAAAGAAACATTTTTTAAGGCTTTGAATCCATTTGGATAAGTTTTGGAAAGTTTGTTGACTACTACTGGATCTCTGCAATCTTCGGAAACTCGATGAGCTTCTTCAGAAACTTCTCTCTCCTGATGTTCTAAAAAACAATTTAATTTAATGTGAAAAATATAAACCTTCAGGGAATAAATTTGAGTTATCTTGTTTTATTTTATATTTTTTTCGGTCAAACCAAAAAATAACAATCAATCCCCATAGGAGAAATTGGAATAAAAGAATCAATAAATAACCATAAATAGGAAGGAGAAAAAGTTCCCATTGATATGTTTCCCTGATATCTTCCTCAAGTGAGCACGTCATTATAGCTTAATTAAAGAAATTAATATTGAAACAATTATTAAATTTAACCTTTGTTGAGAATATAAAAAGGGGAACAAAACATCAAAAGAACTTCAGTAATATAATACAAAAATTGAATTCGATATACAATTAATTGGATCATAGCTGGGAGTGAATAAAACAATAAAAGATTGATATAAGGGAAATATTTGTAAGCTGAATTGCTATTTTGGAATGCAAAGCTCCAAAGATAAGAGAAAGAAATCAAAGAGCAACCGAAAGTCAACAAAAGTGGGATCAATGTGTGATATTTTTCAATAATAAAATGCAAATTCCTATTTCAAAATAATCATAATTTTTTTAAAAAATAATTTCATACATGATAAGCGTGAAAATTATGAAAATTAATATTGTAATCAGGAAAAATAAGTAATCAAATAAAAATGTTCCCAGCCAATATGCAATTCTTCTACATCCCATCACATCTAGTGCATATCTTTAAATATTTATAATTTTCTACAAAAACTTTTCATTTACCTGAGTTTTTTCTCTTTTTCATGAACTGGCAAATATATAAATATGGAGCTATTGAATAAGAATGCTGCCGTTAAAAAAATACTCATTACATTCATTTTCTGTTCATCCTATTCAAATTTTTAATAGAAAACATATTAAAAAGGCTCACTCGCCAATCAGAATATAAAAGCTGATGCCCAATGAATGCTCCCAAAATAATAAATGCCACAGGTAACAGATAGAAAAAATATTGAGAAGCATCTCTTATTGTGAAATAAAATTTCCTCATAAAGATACCCATTATTTGATAGGTGAAATAATATTTGGAAGCTTAAAAAATATTTCAAGTCAACAACAAAAGTTTTTTAAAAATTAAATAAACTATTTGAAAAGCACTCAGGAGGAGCCAAGTTTTCTATTTTAATTCCATATTTCTGATCTTCGAGACCAATATTCACGAAAGCATCTTCTAAAGTGTTCATTTCTAAGTTGAGCTATATATTTTAATTAGAAATTAAATTGTCAACAAAAAAAATGTAAAATTACTGATATTGGCAAAGTTTCCTTTAATTTTTCCAAAGAATAAAAGAGCTCTGCAAATCTATCCTGAGACACAAAAGGTAACACAAAATTTAAATCATTCTTTGTGGATTCCATATCCATTGTCGAACCTTTTACTATGTTAAACACCATATTTTGAATATCAGTTTTGAATTTCACCAAAGATTCATGATTCAACTCTTCTGTTAGCTTAAATGAAACTCCTAAACGATATCCAACACCGAATTTTTTCTTAATATATTCCGAATCTCCCAAAATGAGAAGTCGACCTATAATTAATGAAATAAAAACCATCATGATTTATGTGAAACCTTTTGACATAATTCCAATCCGATCGGCTAAAAACTCTGCTTCTTCTAACTGATGAGTTGTCAGAATTATGGTTTTTTCTTTCTTTAATTCTTTCAAGATGTCCCAAATGCTTCTTCGACTAACAGGGTCCATTCCAGAGGTTGGTTCATCTAAATATAAAATTTTGGTTTTCCCTGTTAATGCCATTGCCAATGATAGTTTTCTTTTGTTTCCTCCGCTCATTTGAAAAACCATTTTTTTTCTTTCACTTTCCAGTCCAGTCTTGACAAAAAATTTATTATTTTTTAATAATTGTTAAATACAATTCTAATAATGTTTTCTATCTCTAACTGAGTTGATTGATCTGTAATCCCTTTTATATCAAAAACGAATTGAATTTGTTCTTCTGCAGTTAGGAAATCATAAAGCACATCTTTCTGATCACAAAATCCTAATGTTTTTCGAATACTCTCTAAATTCTGATTTAACTCCTGATTGTTATCTTTTGAAAAAAATTAATATAGGAAAAATAATTTTGAAATGATCAACATTTTATTTTTCCTTTGTCTATTTTATACATCCCTGTTAAAGCATTTATCGTCGTTGTTTTTCCAGCTCCATTATGACCCAATAAACTAAAATTTTTTATTTTTATTAAATCTGCAACCTAAATATACCAAAAAAGTTGAGATTCATATAAACTTAGGGTCAAATCTTCAACGGCAGTCACAGATCCGAAATTTTTGCGAAGTTTTTCAATTTCAACTGTTTTCTAATGATATTCTTTAAATATCTCATTTAAATAAAATAAAACCTTTTTATTTTCAATATTCAAAAGAGGCTGATGATATAAAGCAGAACTCGCATCTTCTTTGAGTTCCCCTTCATTTTGTTGTTCGTTTTGGTTCGTTTCTTCGAAATTCGATAAGAAACCCATTTCGATTTTTTCATTTCTCATCAGAGGCAAGGAGTTTCTCAATTTTTTGCAAATATAGGAAAAACAATAACAAGGGTTTTTTTGAATTCCATATTCTGTTGGCACAACCTAAAAAATAATGCTTTAAATAAAGAATTAAATTAGAAAATTACTTGATCCAAATAAAAATATATTGCTAAATAGAAGACTGCATCAACACAAAGCATAATGAAGCCCATTAATTGATGATGATTATATCGGTTCCATGTTTCGACTGCGTAATAACAAGAAATTGAACCAGCAGTTTGAGGGAATATTAAACAAAGCAAGCAAACTATGATTGGATTTCTAATAAATTAGTAAAATGAATTTAATACAAATCCAAAAAATTTCACTCTATGGGTCTCAATTCGATTAGCATGAAAAAAAGAGAACTGATCAACATTAAAAATGACCCAACTTCTCCGGCAATCTTGGGATTTGAAAAAAAGGAGGACAGGAACATAGCTTGATGGATGGTTGCCACCACATAGAGCATATAGTTAAGAAACAAAATTCCGACATTCTAAAAAATGTTTTATCTCAAATGAAAATATAGGATGTGGCTACTTCTATAGCATCCCAAATGAAAATATTCACAAATAAAATAATTGACACCTTATTTTTACGAAATTTTTTCATTTATAATGAAAAAATATACTATAATTCCTTTTATATAAGTTGAAAACAACCAAGACATAGTATATGTTCCTGAGCTCACACCCATAATCTAGATATATCATAAAAAAATCGCATAATATATATATATATATTGCTTTTTGAGTTTCTTTAAACATCTCAGTTTTTTCATTTACGAAGTTAATAAGGAAAACTCTGATGAACCCAAAGACTGACATAGGTAAACATAAACCGAAGAAAAAACCTGAGCTGTGATTTCCTTTAATTTAAGAGAAATAATTTTTGTTTATTTGTTCTAATACCAAAAAAGCTCAGAAAAATAGTTGATATTATTAAGTAGGTGACTTCGGAGCATAATTCTTTTCGATTTCGAACATTGAGTATAAAGTTCTTTTTGATGAGAGCTTTAAGTGGACTCATTTTTTCTATTTAGTTATTTATTTGTGAAAACTAAAATCCAATTCAAATAAAATTAATTATTAAAGATATAAAATTTATTAGAGATTGGAAATAGCAAAAAAAAAAAAACACGATTTTGGAAAATTTTTAATTTTTTTTGGGATTCAAAATTTCGTTTGTCTTTAATTTAAGTTTTCTAAATGAAAGGAAAATTTTTCAGGGATTAAATTTTTCGCTTTTTTTCATTAAACCACTTTTTTTGGAATGTGTGTTTTATAAAAGCGAAATTTTAGATGTCTATCTCATTTAATTATTGATAACATTAATATAGCAAAACCTCCACATATAATAATTTGAGATGGATGAGATAATAATGTTTCACTTTAAATGCTTCTTTCTAATTAAAATACATTTATTTAGCTTAGAAAATGAAGAAGTCAATGAAGAAAAACCTTCAGAGAAACCTTCAGAAAAGCCTTCAAAGAACTTCCTTAACCCATTAAACGAAAGTAATTTTGGCTAACTTTTGAAAAATTTGCTAAAAATTCATGAAAAGAAATGAGAATAGAAAACGAATTGAACATGAAGACCCTTTTTACAGAAGCCGTTGAGAACAGTGAAATAAATGAAGAGACCATATTTTTAATAAAAGAGAAGCTCTTTGAAAACCAGAACAGCAAAAATTTAAAATGTATGAAAGGAAACGTGAAAGAAGAGAAGTTGTACGATATAGGCTCAATAATGAAGCTTGCTGAAAAAATTTACAAGGCAAATCCAATTGACAAGAACACCGAAGATTTGTCAAGAACAATCTTTGAAAATTGCATTATTGTGAGAAATATTTCTGATTATGTGGATGAGGAAATTTTGTTTTTGCTTTTTTCTCAAGGTATTAAATATTTCGATTTTGAATGATTCACTTTTTATAGTTGGGAAAGTAAAAAAGATCAACCTGTTTTATTTCGGCATTGAAGAAATTTTCAATTGCAAATATCTGATTTTGAAAATCAATGAATTTGAAAAGAAACTGCATCGAGTATTTTTAAAAGATCAAGAAAGCATTTTCTATTTAATTTAAAATTTGAAGGGTTCAGCTTTGATAGAATTTGAATATTTCGAGTCTGCTGTGGAATCGATCCAGCTCTTTCATGAACTGTTTCTTTGTGATAAAGTACCACTCTCACTCAACATAATTACCATATTTTGTATAATTTCATTATTTTAGAGGCTCTATCTTTGCAAATATGTTGAAAACACAACCTTTTTGAACCAATATGTCATAACAATTGATGGTTTTACGAAACAAGGTAGCAAAAAAGCTATATTTATAATAAATCTTTTTTTTTTTTTTTGCTTCAGATAATTTAAACTCTCAGGAGTTCGCAGATTATTTTTCAATTATTGGTGATATTCTTTTTGTGAACATCTCGGGTTCCCAACAAAATCGACTTGACGATAATGTTAATTATTATAAACTTATTATAATTTTAATGTTAGAATATTAGGTAAAAATAGTTGTTTCCATGGGGAATTTGAAACATTGCAATTTGTTCATGAGCTTGATTAACCAAACTTTTTACAAAAACAGAAAGTTGGAATTGAACCTTCATCAAAATTACAATGAAAAATGGAACATTTTTCCTCAAATAATAATTTCGAATAATTTTGCACTTTCACTTCAAAACAAACAGATTCCTCATCAACAACAACAAGAGATCCCAAATTATCTGAATTTCAATAATCTAGGTTTGAACTCTTCCTTTAATAACACAAATTCTTCAAAATATTCAAAAAAATACTCAGAATGTTCAAAAAATGATCGTTTTGCTGGTAATGGTCCACATTTCAGAGGAAAAATTTACAAACCAATATGGAGCTACCAAAAATTTAATAGTCCTATTATGTCAAAAGTCAACAACCAAAAAAAAATGAGCAGATATTACCAGTTTCAGCAATTGGCTTCAGAAAATAATCAACTTCCTCCTCCAATAAATGCCTATTCAATTTTTGTTGAGCAAAGACCACTTTTCACTCAAAATCAGATGATTAATGAAAGAACAAATTTCATCAAAAAGGAAATTCATCAAAAAGAAGGCCAAAAGGAAATTCGTCCAAAAGAAGGATCTCTTCAACAAGAAACAAACGAACAAGAAATCGAAAAAAAGAGAGTGTTGAAAGAAAAATTAATAAATGTCTTTAAAAATCTAAGCGAAACTAAATTCATTTAAAATAAAACAATAAATATATAAAATAATTAAACCAACAAATTTTTACAAATTCCAATAAATTTTAACAAAACACAAACTCAGAAATAAACCATGGATCAAAAAAAGAAAAATATAATCCCGCACTCTGTTTTCCTATTTAAAGAAGGAAAACTTTCCTATTATATTTTGGGTCGTGATCAAAGAGATGCAGCATTGGCTTGCATAGCTCGTGCCATGATGAAAGAGCCATCAACCCAATCAGTAAAGAAACGTACATATGTCGATTGGTTAGAGTTTTGTGACATTTGGATGGATGAATGTGCTTCAAATGGACTGAGTGTTTTTGCTATGGATGAAAGGGAACATAGGATGGGAGGGGTTCTATTAGTGAGGGATTTTCAGCTTGTACCTAAGAAATTTGTTGATACTTATAGTCAAGAATCCAAAGCTTTGTTTCCAATGGTTGATTTTTTATTAAAGTTAGACTCAAAGGCAGTGGCAATGTTCCCGCCACTCAAAGAAAATGGATTAGGCTTTGCTGCAGATTTATGGCTACTTGGAGTACATCCTGATTATAAAGGCAATAAAATTGCAAATATTTTAATACAATGTGTTTTACCATTGATTGTGAAGGCTGGTTATAAATACGCAACTATTGAAGCTGCAAGCTATTTTACTTCGAAGGTGGCAGAATATCATGGGTTTACAGCCTTATGTAGTGAAAATGCGAAAGAGATGTTATTCAAAGGAAAGAAAATCTTTGAAAAGATGAAATCTCCTCATGGAGAATGGATTTATTGGGTGAAAAATCTTCAGCAAGAAAATACAAAGCAATTTGATACTCGAGTTAAAAAAGAAATGCTAACAAATTCTAAACTATAAAAAAAATTGTCATTTTGAACATTTTTAAGAAAACTTTTAAAAAACTATAAAAGAAAATTAAAAACAAATTTATAAAACAAAAAATAACATAAATAAAAATTATTAGAATCATCCCAGAAAACAAAACGAAAGTCTAAAACTACTTCATCTTTAATCATGAAAATGGGAGCATTCTCTTATTATATTTTGGGAAATGATCAGAGAGATGCAGCCTTAGCATGTGTTGCCCGAGCTATGATGAAAGAGCCATCAGTCCATTCATTGAAAAAATTCGTTTATTTAGATCTTATAGAAATGGTTGAATTTTGGATGGATGAATGTTCCTCAAATAATCTAAGTGTATTTGCTTTTAATGAGGAGGATCACAGAATTGCTGGAGTTTTGCTAGTGAGGGATTTCAATTTTTTTCCTAAAAGTTTTGGTGAAACCTACAGTCATGAAAGCAAAGCTTTAACTCCAGTTGTCCAAAATATAGGTGCTTTAGATGAAGAAGCTATCAAAATTTTTCCACAACTTAATGAAGGAGGATTAGGAACGGTAGCAGATTTATGGTTACTTACAGTCCATCCTGATTATAGAGGGAATAGGATAGCAAATCTTTTAATGGGTTATGCATTACCACTAATCAAAAATGCTGGATTCAAACACTCAACAATCGAAGCAACCAGCTATTTTACTTCAAAAGTTGCCGAATATCATGGGTTTAAAGCCCTATGTAGTAAAAATGTGAAAGAGATTTTGTGGAAAGGTGAGAGAATCTTCGAGCATATAAAGCCACCTCATGGAGAATGGATCTATTGGATCAGAAATATGAAAGAAGTCAATTCCAAAGATTTTGATCCTCAGGATAAAAAAAATATATTAAAACATTCCAAACTATAAACTAATTAAAAATAAAATTTTAATGAAAATAATCTCAATATTATCACCAACAAACAAAACTTAATTTCATATAGAGTATGAAAAAAATGCTATTACTTTTAAATCGATATATTTTTAAA
>Ga0302186_10003617_pt1 | contig 11226 bp, 10 predicted proteins | sample II_Bog_E1_2_FD_198782 | JGI IMG/M metagenome (GOLD analysis project Ga0302186, IMG submission 198782) | Peat permafrost microbial communities from Stordalen Mire near Abisko, Sweden - II_Bog_E1_1 | ecosystem: Environmental > Terrestrial > Soil > Wetlands > Peat | place: Sweden: Abisko...
AACTCACGTCTATAAAGTTTCAATAATGTATTAAACCCTAACCTGGACAAGCCAGAATTAAGAATAGAACGCGGATGTATACTAATTGAGCGGATAAATTACGGATAAGAAAATACTTCGTATTTTGATTTTAGAACCAAACATGAACTAGCTCAGATTAAATTGTATGACCGTAAAATATGCAATATCTTGCCAAAAAATACACGAAATTGAAAGTTAAGATACTAAAACGCTAAAGTCTTTGTACAGTACTGAAATTTGCATCCATTTTTACTACTTGATTTATCAACTTCAAACTTCATGACTTCCCGCAAATTTAATTGTCGTTATTTATTTTAGTAAGAGAGTTGATCCGGTTAAAAAATAAGCGAATAAGGGTAAGTTATTGGAGTGTGTGCTTTTCTATCAAGGGTGAAAAAACAAAAATATGGTACATTCCGGTTTATCGGAAAGGTTTTGAAAATAAGTGATTTACATACTTCCTGACTACAAGCATAAGTACAAATGTTATAGTATGTCTAAAATGGCCTACAATCCATTCGAGAATCCTAACTAATCAAGATGATCAGGGCAACGTCTAATCGTTCTTTTACGGGTTGACGCATTACTTACTCATCGACATAATTTGATTAACACACACTAGTGAGGGCTTCACTACCCGATCACTTTCGCTACTTACTACCTACTACCGACTAGCCACTACCCACTACCCACTACCTACTACCCACTACCTACTACCTACTACCTACTACCCACTACCCACTACCGACTACCTACTACCCACTACCCACTACCCACGCCCCACTACCCACTACCGACTACCGACTACCGACTACCTACTACCCACTACCTACTACCCACTACCTACTACCTACTACCCACTACCCACTACCCACTACCCACTACCGACTACCTCCTCACTCCTCATTCCTATTACAAGTTGACCGGAACAATCACTTTAAGGCTAATATTCCGCCCCATATTGAAAACCCCCATTTGACCTGTCACATTATTCACCGCCTCATATTTCAACCGGCTCAAATGACTTTGATAGGCAATATCAGCCAGATTTGTTCCGTCGATATACAAAGAGAACAATTTGTGTTTATCCCAGACCACGTCAGCACCTATTCCTGCATTAAGCAGAGTATAAGCATCCGTTACAGTTTCCGTATTAAAAGCCGAATATATTTTATCCTGTTTGAAATCATGTTCAAGACCAAAGGATACAAAAGAGTTTCTAAACAATGTTCCAGTTGTTTTAAAATCGGCTCTTAAAGTTGAAACCCACTTTGGAGCAGGTGTAAATGGCAAATAGCGTGTAGAATCAGGTTGATTTGCCAGTTGTGAATAGACATATGAAAAACTGTTTTCAAAATGCAACCAATCCAATGGATGCGGATGAATATCTATATAAACCTCGCCTCCTATCATTTGTACTTTACCGGCATCAAACTTATAGGTTTCATATCCACTGCGAATAGAGTCACCACCATTTACACTGTTGAGTTTATGCGAAAAGATATAGTTGCTGATCGTATTGGCAAATAAATTTAGTTTTGCACTCACATGTTTGGTATTATAGTCAAGTTCGTAATCAAGTTGCAGACTGCTTTCCGAATTCAGTTTTGAGTCACCTATTTCATACCTCACTGTTCCGTCGTGAACACCGTTCGAACTAAGTTCATCGATATTCGGTGCACGGAAACCGTGCGACAGATTCAATTTTGTTACCCAATTATCATCAAGTTGCATGCTGGCGCCAAGGCTGCCGCTTATTCCATTGAAATTGCTGCTGAAAGGAGCGAATCGTTCAGTGGCAGTAGGATCACTTGCAGTAGTTTTAACTCCTGCAGTATTCAAATAAAGTGCATCACCTGTTTCAGCCCTGTTATCAAAACGAAGCCCACCACTAACATCCAGATTCCCAAAAGTTTTCTTTCCGACTATAAAAGCACCTGCATCGAATAATTTATATTCAGGCACCAGAAATTCTGTTCCTTTATTCAATGAATTTTGATACATTCCGTTTACACCAACAGAAAAATTATATCCGTTAAATTCCGGAAGCTGGTAATTAAAGTTGTACGTAACAGTATGAAGCTGGAAATACAAACCATATTGATCAGGGTTGAAAACATCTGCAAACTCCTGACGGTTGTTTTGTTGGTAGCCGATGGTTGCTTTGATACTTCCTTCACCTAACATGATATTATTATCCCATACTGCTTTGTAATGATTTACCTGTTGATAAGGCATCTGATGGTTGTAGGATGTAAAATCAGCATTTGTAGCAAGAGCTTCACCTACAGTCCCATTACTCAGGACTACCGGCTTTACAAAGTTACCTGTTATACTATCCCGGTTCCCTTCAACAATACCCGGAGTTAAATGATACGTACTTAACGTTAAATGCGAATAACCCCAGTCCTTTGTAACTCCCAACAATGCCGAAGCAGCATTTTCGCTAAAACCTGAATTATAAACATATCCGTCAGCACTGTTTTGGTAGGCATGCGCTTGTTTTTGACTATAACGTAAATCCCAGATAAATGACTTTTTGTGCCCGGCAAAATCAAGGGAATAAGCCATCAGACCATTATTAGTTTGATAATTCGCCATAGCGTTGAGTTTCATTTGACCTTCAGGCAACGTTGGAGTTGAAAAGAAATTAATAACGCCGGCCATGGCATCAGAACCGTACATCAAACTGGCGGGGCCTTTCAATATCTCCACCCTGTTTACATCATTTTCATCGATTTCAATACCATGTTCGTCTCCCCATTGCTGGCCTTCCTGTCGGACTCCATCGTCAACAACCACTACCCGGTTATAACCCAATCCTCGTATGACAGGTTTAGAAATTCCGCCTCCTGTGGTAATTTGTGAAATTCCGGGCTGCGAACTAAGCGCATCAATAATGTTGGTTGAAGATTGCTGTTGAAGCTGAGCCGTTGTGATAACACTTACGGGTGATGGAGTGCGTGAAATTTGAGTGGTAACTGATTGTCCGGTAACTGTCACTTCATTAATTTCTGTAACCGATTCTTCCAATACATAATCTTTTTGATGAATAGAAGCTAAATCGATTTTATCCATAATCATTTTGTAGCCTACAGAATTGATTTGAACTACCATTTTCCGTTTTGGCAAATTGTCGATGGTGTAAAATCCATCCTGATTTGTGACGGTTCCTGTTTTCAATTCAGGAAAATAAAGGCTTGCACCCACTACCGGAACTCCGCTTTTATCTGTAATTTTTCCTTCCAGACTCGTTGGTGAAGCCGGCACATCTTCGGCCGAAAGATTAAAAGCTATAACAATTGAGATGAGTATTATAATTATTTTTTTCATTTTAGTTTAAAGAATTGGTTGATATCTAAGTTGTACCAGATAATGTCTTATTCTGACCAGAAACAGAATAAGAGTAGGACACAATAAGTATATTGTTATTCGTACTTAAATGGATACAAATCGAAGTTAAATGTGATTTTCATTTATAGAATCAAGGAATTCAATTTTTTGGAATACAGTAGTTACAACAACGAGTAATTTAATCTGACATAATAATTTCAAGAAATTAATCTACTGTATATTCTGTCCTGGTGGCTGGCTCCTGATTCTTTGCTCTTTGCTCTTGAGTCTTTGCTCTTTGCTCTTTGCTCTTGAGTCTTTGCTCTTTGCTCTTGAATCTTTGCTCTTTGCTCTTGAGTCTTTGCTCTTTGCTCTTTGCTCTTTGCTCTTTGCTCTTTGCTCTTGAGTCTTTGCTCTTTGCTCTTTGCTCTTTGCTCTTTGCTCTTTGCTCTTTGCTCTTTGCTCTTTGCTCTTGGTTCTATATCAAACACCTACCTGCAAACAGGACAAGCAAAAGCAGATCATAAATGCTTTTATTGCCTTAATTGAAGATGGAAAGAAGATGGAAGAATCAGTAGACAGGAGGTGCCCGTAATTGAAAATGGTGAGAAGTTTGATTTGCAATAAAATCAACAACCTGTGGAGTCAGTTCTTTGGCATAAATTTCACTGACTTTCGGTAAGTCGACTTGATGTTGTGAAATAAAAGAACAAAATTCAAAATTGCAAATTGCACAATCATGATGGGATGGAATCGAAACGACTGTTTTATCGGGCTGTGTAGTTGTTATCTGTGTCAGATCGTGATGAACCAACAGGATATGTACCGGTTTAATAAGTATTGAACCGGTAAACACAACCAGTAAAAGGAGTGCAAAATATGTTTGTCGTTTAAGTATGGAAGTTCTGTTCATTAAAAAAATTGATCGACAAAAGTACTAAAAAATCAAATGGATTACATTTAAAACTTGTAAAATAGTTAGTTTCTCGTAGATTACATGCTCTTTAACAAACTATCAAATCAATTTGTTTAGTTCCACCTTACTAAAATAAAAAACCTTTTAAACACAAGAAAACAAAATAGAAAACAAATTACATAACCACACATAGAACACAATATAACACACAAATACATAACCACAAAAGGACAAAACAAAATACATAACCACAATAGACACATATGGCACATCCCGAAAATCGGGAGAACACAATAGAAGAACACAATAGAAAATACGAAACACATTTAATGATTATAAGATCTATGTCTTTATCATTCATATTTGTATGAATAAAATCCTCCCGATAGCTATCGGGATTAAAATCCGTTACAAGATATTAATCAGATTTAATCCGCTGAATTCGTGAAATTTCCGACAAGTCGGAATGTCCCATCCGCGTTCTATTCTTTAGAAGGACATTATATTCTTTCTAGTACTTATTTCTATTATTTCTATTGTTTCTATTGTGAACTATTGTGGTTAACTCTTTAATTTCAGAGAACCTTTAATTTATCTGTACTAATATTTGTTTGAAATTATTTCAGTACTTTTGTCATTGTAAAACGGGTTAAAAAAAACAATTATCAATTTCAACAGTTTAAAATTGTACGTATGAAGATTTATGCCCTGATTGGTTCCTTTGTAGTAATATTTGCGCTTGCATTCTATTCTATCGGTTTTGTGAAAGAACAACGCAGGAAACTCATTACATCACGTGTACTGTTGTTTTATACACTGGGTGTTTTATTCGATATTTCCGCAACAACCCTGATGATTCTTGGCTCTACAAAAGGATTGCTTACATTTCACGGGTTTATCGGATATTCATCACTCCTGGGTATGAGTATTGATACCATCTTACTCTGGAGGCAACATCAGAAAAATGGTCCGGATACGAAAGTAAGTAAACCCCTGGATATTTATTCCCGCATTGCCTATATCTGGTGGGTAGTGGCATTTATTACCGGTGGGCTATTAGTTGCAATCCGTCATGCATAACTGGCTGAAACAGCTCCGGATTCCAGTTTCAAAAAATACTGATTGACATACAAGTCTTATTCATTTAAAGAATTAGACTAGCATTCGATTCTGATTCATTCTGCTAAAACAGGCACAACTTATATTTTAACCTCTTTTTGAATTAAAAAAATCCTCACATTACCCTGCCTTTCAAATCATACTTTCGTTAGTGATGGTCAGATGACCGTCCGATGACCCTTTATATTGATTCTTTCATACTTTGTTAATCCTCTAAGGAAGATAGGATATTAATCTGTCATTTCGTCAGAAAACTTAAATGCATAACAAATCCAAAACAACCCAATCAATAGATTTTAATCTCAACACACTATCCATCTGTGGTTAATTGGTATTAAATTGTAAATAATTAAATTGTAAATTCATATAGCAGTTGATTTATCTTCAATTGTAAATCGTAAATGACTAAATTGTAAATTATTTTGTGTCCTTCTATTGTGTTCTATGTGTGGTTATGTATTTTTTTCTTCTTATTTTTATGCGTGGTTGGTGGATATTAAATCGTAAATCGTAAATGAATAAATTGTAAATGAATAAATTGAACCTTTCCTTTTAGAAATGTGTTCTATTCGTCAAAGAAATAAATATAAACGGAATGCATTAAAGATTCATAAATTTTTAATGATTTATTTGTAAATCTACAAAAGCTTAAATTTCAGTATTATATAATTATTCATTATTAATTTCTAATTACTTAATTGCTTCCATAAAAACAGTAGAACGATGAAATACAATGAACTTGGAAAAACAGGTGTACTGGTATCTGAACTTTGTCTGGGAACCATGACTTTCGGTGGAAAAGGTATGTGGCAGGCTATCGGTCAATTACCTCAGGACGAAGTAAACGGGATTGTTAAGACATCCCTTGATAGCGGAATAAATTTTATTGATACGGCAAATGCCTATTCAGAAGGACTTTCGGAGACATTGCTGGGCGAATCATTGAAAAAGCTGGGTATATCCCATCAAAACGTAGTGATTGCAACGAAAGTCCGGTTACGCATGGGACCGGGTGCAAACCAGGTAGGGCTTTCCAGGTTACATATCATGGATTCGGTGAACGACAGCCTCCAGAGGCTACAACTGTCGCATATCGACTTACTTTACATCCACGGTGTTGATCCCATTACTCCTATTGAGGAAACCATGAGGGGATTGGAAGATATTGTCCGTTCGGGCAAAGTAAGGTATATCGGCATTAGTAATCACCCGGCATGGATGGTTGTAAAAGCAAACAGTTATGCAGATAAAATGGGCTGGACAAAATTTGTTGCAAGCCAGAACTTTTACAGCGTGGCGAGTCGTGATTTAGAACGTGAAATTATTCCTATGGCTTTAAGCGAGAATGTGAGCATTATGCCATGGAGTCCATTGGCAGGAGGTTTCCTTTCCGGTAAATATTCACGCAATGCGAAAATTACAGGTAATAATCGTCGTGATTCGTTCGACTTCCCTCCTCTCAACAAGGAAAAAGCATACGACATTATTGAAGTAATGGAACAAATTGCCGGCAACCATAATGTTTCGGTGGCAACAGTAGCATTGAACTGGGTGATCATTCAACCGGGCATCACCAGTACCATTATTGGTGCAAAAAACCTGGATCAATTAAATGACAATATCAAAGCTGTTCATCTTGAACTAACACCCGATGAAGTAAAACAATTAAATGAAATCAGTGCTTTGTCTTCTGAATATCCGGGTTGGATGGTTAACCGCCAGTTACAGGGACGTTGGCCTGAATAACCGATCAGAAAAATGCAAACAATACTTGGTGCAAATGGGATCATAGCTACAGAGTTAGCCAAAGAACTCTGTACGCATTTTACGAAAGAAATAAAACTTGTAAGTCGGCATCCACAGAAAGTGAATAGCTCGGATGTATTGTTTGAGGCCGATTTATTAAATGGGATACAAACAGAACAGGCTGTAAAAGGAAGTGACATCGTCTATTTGACGGTAGGACTCTCTGTAGATTGGAAAACAGCCGCTGCTCAATGGCCTGTTATCATGAAGAATGTAATAGATGCCTGCCTGAAACAGAAAGCTAAACTTGTATTCTTTGATAATACCTATATGTATGGCACTTCCGATGGAATTATAACAGAACAAACGCCATTTCTTTCGACAGGGAATAAAGGAAAAGTAAGGGGTCAGATCACGACGATGCTTAATGAAGCCATACAAAATACAGATTTGATAGCCATGATTTGCCGTGCACCCGAATTTTATGGCCCACGAAACACAAAAAGCATTACCAATACACTTTTTTTTGAGACTCTAAAGAAATCAAAAAAGATAAAGGTACTTTTAAGAGATGATACGCTGAGGACTCTGATTTTCGCACCCGATGCTGCTAAAGCCATGGCATTATTAGGCAATACACCCGATACATATCATCAAACCTGGCATTTACCCTGCGATAATAATCTTCTTACTTCAAAGGAATTTATTCAATTAATAAGTGAAATTTATGGAAAGAAACTAAATTACACTGTTCTTAAAAACTGGATGATCAGACTTATCAGTTTGTTTAATACCGGAATGAGAGAAACTATTGAGCTTTTGTACCGATATAAAACAGACTATATTTTCGATTCTTCCAAATTTAAAAGACGATTCCCTGATTATAAAATAACTACTTATCTGGAAGGTATAACCGAAATAATTCGGGAAATAAAACAACTTAAAAATGAATCAAAATGAAAACTTCAATTTCAACAAAAGAAATTATCCAACAATACTACAATGCCATCAATAATAAAGGTGATTGGCAATCATTGATCTCAGATGATATTGAATTTACAGGTCCGGGACAAATTACTCATAGCAAAGAAGAATATGTTAAGGCAACAGAAAGGTTTCTTCAGGTAGTGAAATCATTAAAAATAAACGAATTCATTGTTGAAGACAATAAAGCCTGTATTACAGTTGAATACAATTTACAATCAGCTTCCGGGAAAACGACAACCTGTGAAGTAGCAGAAGTATTAATGGTTAAAGATGATAAAATCAATTCATCCTGCATTTTCTTCGATACTGCTGCATTCAGGAGTTTTATAGCTCAGGGATAGAAAATTAAACTTAAAAGATATTACTGAATTCTCAAACATCAATATTAAGTAATCGTAGTTATTTAATGAATTATTTATTAATTTACAAAAGATTAATATCAGGATCCTGACAATTATTAATTATTAATTTATTCTACTTTACAAGATTAAAAATTTAACCACAATTCCGAAATTGAAATCTTCGATAGTTTCAATAAATAGTCTGCATTTACTAATTTTGTTAAGTATAAATTCTTAAAATGTGTCAGGTATTTATCTATTGTGTTCTTTTTTATCTATTTATGTGTCTTTCTATTGTGTTCTATTGTGGTTTTGTATTGTGTTCTCTTATTGTTATATTTTTTCGTTGTTTTATATTTTAGTAAAGTAGAATTAATTACAATTCCTAAACTAACTACAATCAGGTTTTAAATGGAAAATGAGAATCCAATTGATAATGATAACCAACTAACTGAATCACAAAAAAGTGATTTACAAATCGTTTCTTTCAATTCGCCAACGGATTTCGATAACTGGCTGGAATTAAACAGAATCAACACCAAAGGAATCTGGGTTCGTTTCTTCAGGAAAAATTCGGGAATTACCTCCATAACATACGATGAAGCATTGGATGTAGCTTTGTGTTATGGCTGGATAGATGGACAGGTAAAAAAGCATGATGAGAATTCTTATCTTCAAAAGTTTACTCCCCGTCGTCCGAAAAGTATGTGGTCGAAAAGAAATGTCGATCATATTACGCGGCTTGAAACAGAGGGTAGGATGAAACCTTCAGGAATGATTGAAGTTGAAAAGGCTAAAAAGGATGGAAGATGGGAAAGAGCATATGATTCTCCGGAGAAAATGGTTGTCCCCGTCGATTTTATTGAGTTACTATCAAAAAACAAAAAAGCGTTTGATTTTTTCGAATCTTTAAATAAAACGAATAAATATAGCATTGGTTGGAGACTTCAAACAGCTAAAAACCCCGAAACAAGAGAAAAAAGGATCATGGAAATTATAAACATGATGAATAAGGGAGAAAAATTTCATTGAGAAACAGGACTAAAAGGCTAAATATCATTCAAATAAGTTTAAGCTTAACAGATTTTATTTACTATAAGATTATTTAATATTCTCCACAATCTTATTTCACCTCAATAAGTATTATTTTTGCAAACAAATTAAAACTACATTCTATGGCAGACGAAAACAAAGAACCATGGCTTAATTATCTGGCCTTAACCACCATCATTTTTGCAGTTGCTGCAACTCTGTCCACTTTTAAAGGAGGTGGATATTCTACAAAATCAATGCTAAGTCAGGAACAGGCCTCCAATAAATGGTCGTACTTCGAGGGTAAAAGTCTGAAGTTATATCTTCATGAAACTCAAAAAGATGTAATGGAACTCGACACTAAAAGAATAAAAAAAGAAGATGTTTCAGTTCTGAATGCTTATCAGACTAAAATTTCAGAATATGAAAAATCAATGAAAAGATACGAAAAAGAGAAAGCAGATATTAAAAAGGATGCCGAGCATCTTGAATCATTACGTGACGAAGCTCAGAAACATTCTCAGGCTTTTGGTATGGCAGTAATATTCCTTCAGATTTCCATATTAATATCTTCAATAGCAGCATTAATAAAACGCAAATATCTTTGGGAAATAGGTATTGCAGTGGGTGCCGTTGGATTAGTTTATTTTCTGAATGGGTTTTTATTATTTCTTTAAATTCATGTTTTGATTTTCTATCTTATAATCCGGTATAACTGAATTCTATATTTCATTATATATATACAACGAGTAAATTAATCTGACATAATAATTTGCAAAACATTCATCTACAGTATATTTTGTCTTGCTTCCTGGTTTCTGGTTCCTGGTTCCTGGTTCAATAGACAATCCTAATTTAATAATCAACCAAATAATGCAACTATCAAACAACAAAATTTTGATAACCGGAGGTGCTTCCGGTATTGGACTTGGACTTACTGAACGATTCGTAAAAGAAAATAATATCGTTTTGATTTGTGGGCGAAGAGAATCAGCTTTAAAAGCAGTGTCTGATAAATTTCCAACAGTTATTACAAGAGTTTGCGATTTATCAAAACAGGAAGAAAGAGAGAAACTCTTTCAATGGATTTCAACAGAACATCCCGATTTAAATGTATTGATAAATAATGCAGGAATTCAACAGGATCTCATGATCACAGACAACGACTTTTACCAACATGCAAAAGAAGAACTGTCCATCAATATTGAAGCACCTATTCATTTGGCATCTCTTTTTTGCAATTTAAAGTCTCTGACTACATTGATGAATGTTAGTTCCGGACTTGCATTTACACCAATTGCCCGGATGCCTGTTTATTGTGCTTCAAAATCGTTTATACATTCATTCACTCTTACAATCCGTCATCTTTTAAAAAAGAAAAATATTGAAGTGATTGAAATCGTTCCACCTGCTTTGAATACGGATCTGGGAGGGAAAGGAAAACATGATTATGCTCCACCTGTAAGTGACTTTATAGATGCTGTTTTTGAACAACTAAAAGAACAGAAGACTGAAATTACATTTGGATTTAGTGATGGAATGTTTAAATCCGGGCCTGAAGAATTAAAAAAAGCATTTATGCGCATGAATCCGGAATAATGTTTAAATATTCAACAGATTGAAGATATTAATTCTACTTTGACAGATTAAAAATAATAAAAAAATGAGACAGGATTAACAGGATTAACAGGTTTCATATTATTCAATAAGATTTTAAACAATATAAATTTA
>Ga0302186_10003621_pt1 | contig 11224 bp, 11 predicted proteins | sample II_Bog_E1_2_FD_198782 | JGI IMG/M metagenome (GOLD analysis project Ga0302186, IMG submission 198782) | Peat permafrost microbial communities from Stordalen Mire near Abisko, Sweden - II_Bog_E1_1 | ecosystem: Environmental > Terrestrial > Soil > Wetlands > Peat | place: Sweden: Abisko...
GCGAGGGCGCCCGCCGGAGATATTTTGGTCGCTGAGAAATTAGCGTGTTTTTTGCAGAATGTCCTGCACGAGATTCTTGCTTTAACTTGTTGATCCTGCTTTCTTTGGCCCGATTTCGGATTCTCTAAAATTGTCGCAAAACCTATGGTTGCAGGGCGACAGAAATCCGGCAGATTATCCGGCTGGGATGGGACGAACAGCAAAGAGGGGCCAGTGGCGGGGGAATGCCGGGTTGCAGGGGGACAAACGGATGAAGAATGTCCTATTTGAAAGGGGCCATTTCATCGCAAATCGGCTTATTTCCGACGTATTTTCAACGCAATTCGGGCTGATTTTCGCGTATTTGGCGCGCGTTGAGACCCATTTGGCGGCGGCAAGTTGGAGAGGCCGTCCCCTGGGACGGTGGAGATTGAGTCGGAGTGGACCGCCAAGCGACGCAGTGGGAAGTTGCCGGAGCATTTACTGTACAAAGAGAGCTTGAACTGAGACACCATACTTCCCGGGTGCCCAAAGGCGAGGCACCCGGGGCACCCATCGTTTGTGGAGTGGGAAAGGTCAATACCCAGCACCTGGGCCACCTGCCCACCCGCCAGATTTATTGGTCAGATGTGGGCCACGCCCCAAGGTAGAATTCCAGAGCGGGGAGCGGCACCAAATGCAGAAGCACGAAAACCCAAGCCAACTCATGACGAGGCGCGACTTGTTGGCACAGACTGCTCGTGGGGCAGTACTCGCGTCGGTTGTGCCATATTTGAGCCGCACCCATATGCTGCTTGCCCAGGAAAGCTCTTCCACGAGAGTCAGGGACAGCTTCGATTTCGGATGGAAATTCCTCGATGGCGACGCACCTGGCGCTCAGTCGCCGAAGTTTTCAGATGCAAGCTGGCGCGATGTCGATTTGCCGCATGACTGGAGCATCGAGGGATCGTTCGACAAGGATGCACCCAGCAGCGGCCCTGGCGGTTATTTGCCCACCGGCATCGGCTGGTATCGGAAGAATTTCCATGTCCCTGAATCCGATCGTGACAAAGTAGTGGTGCTTGAGTTTGACGGTGTGTATCAAAACAGCGAGGTCTGGATCAATGGCCAGTACCTCGGCCTTCGACCCTACGGATTCGTCCCGTTCAGCTACGAGCTGACGCCCCATCTCAACATCGGCGGGGACAACGTAGTCGCGGTGCGCGTTGACAATTCGAAGCAGACAAACTGCCGCTGGTACACAGGCTCCGGCATCTATCGGCACACCTGGCTGCTCACTACTAACCAGCTCCGCATCGCCTATTGGGGAACCTATGTCACCTCTCCGCATGTGTCTGCGGAGTCGGCCATCGTCGAGGTTAAAACCCGCATCGTGAATGGCCGCAAGACCAGTTCCTCATGCACGCTGACAACCACACTGCTCGACAAGGACGGGCATTCCGTCCAGATGCAGCAGGCTGCGCAGATGATCGACGGCGGAGCAGAATATGAGTTCGTTCAGCGCATCGCCATCTCGAAGCCGAGCCTTTGGTCGTCTGCCCACCCGTATCTGTATACAGTTCGCTGCAGTGTCGAAGAAGAGGGCCGCGCCGTCGACGTATGCGACACGCCCATAGGCATCCGTGAGGTGATTTTCGACGCCGATCATGGATTCCTCCTCAATGGAGAACACATCAAGCTGAACGGCGTGTGCCTGCATCAGGAGGCCGGCAGTGTGGGCTCCGCAGTCCCGCTCCGTGTGTGGGAACGGCGCCTCGAAATACTTCGAGAGATGGGATGCAATGCGATTCGAACCAGCCATAACCCCTATGCGGCGGAGTTCCTTGACCTGTGCGACACGATGGGCTTCCTCGTGATGAATGAGGCGTTCGACGAGTGGAGGCAAGCCAAGGGAAAGATGCCAAGCAGCTACCACATTTACTTCGACGAGTGGCATGAACGCGATGTGCTGAACTTCATTCATCGCGACCGCAACCACCCCTCCGTAGTCCTGTGGAGTGCAGGCAACGAGGTCCCTGACCAGAATGCCCCTGAGGGGGCAGAGACCCTGCGCCGACTCAACCACATCTTTCACGGCGAGGATCCCACGCGCCTCGTCACCGTGGGCTGCGACCATGTGTACTCCGAGCCACTCAACGAGACTGCACGGCCCGAGTTTCTTGCCGCACTCGACATTGTGGGGTACAACTACGTTGACCGTTGGCGGGACCGCGCAGAAAAGTACTACAGCATCGACCGCGAGACTTTCCCGCACTGGCGCGTCGTTGGCACTGAGAGCCCCGGAATGGGCGGCATTCGCGGCGACTACAGCCGCCTGTTCCCGCAGACCGCGCCGCTGGCTGGTGCCCGGCCATGGAATCACGCTGGCGCAAACCTCGACGTGGAATTACTTTGGCAGTTCGTCAGCACATACGACTACGTTGCGGGCGACTTCATGTGGACAGGCATCGACTACCTCGGCGAGGCATCGTGGCCGGCGAAAGGTTCATCTTCCGGTGTAATCGATACCTGCGGCTTCAAAAAGGATGGGTTCTACTTTTACCAGAGCCAATGGACGGACGCTCCCATGCTGCACCTGTTTCCGCACTGGAATTGGAAGGGCAAGGAGGGACAGTTCATCCCGATTACCTGCTACACCAACTGCGACACGGTGGAGTTATTCGTGAATGGCAGGTCTGTCGGTGTGAAGGGTTATCGATTTCCGCGTTACGGAATGGAAGGCTCGTACGGAAAGTTCTCTCCGCGCTCTCTCGCCGCTCGGACTACATCCGACCTGCACTTGACCTGGGACGTGCCGTACGAACAAGGAGCGCTCAAGGCCGTGGGGACCAAGGATGGCAATACGGTCGCTACGATGGAGATTTCCACCACAGGCGAGCCGGCCAGAATCCTCGTGTCCGCCGATCGAAAAAGTCTGGTCGCAGACCGCCGCGATGTGGCCCACATTGTCGTTGAAATTCAGGATGAGCACGGTCGCCTGGTGCCAGTCGCGGACAATCTCATCACATTTGACGTCGAGGGCGAAGGAAAGATCATCGGCGTTGACAATGGAGACCCACGCAGCCACGAGAACTACAAAGCGAAACATCGCAAGGCATTCAATGGGAAGTGCCTCGCCATCCTTCAATCCACCGCCAAAGCTGGCCAAATACTGGTAAGGGTGTCATCGCCTTCACTCCCGTCGGCTACGCTGACCATTCTGTCCTGAAGCCACTTCACGGGGCCGTTCAGGACGCGCCGACAGATGCTCTGAACGTCCCTGATGGGTGTTGAATCAACAGACGATGCATTTCTCAGTCTGCGTCCATCGCTGTTCCGCTTACATTGCCAGATCGCCAATGGAGCATACTGGCCCGAACCGGTTGGCATTCGCGCTGCCCGTGCTTAATTCGAGTATGCAGGAACTCTTAGATCTGTGAGTAAACTCTGCGACCGTTCCAGTTCGCCTGTACCCCATGACCTGACCCCCGTCACCTCTTCCCGCTAATCCCTGCCAACTATTCCGGCCGGCGCAGCCAGAATCGTCAGATCGCCCCATCATCACTGGATCCGCATCTTCGGCGGCACTCTCCATCCAATGCAACGCTCTACGCTGCCTCAGGCCGCATCGGCGCTGGCCAGGCGAGGCCCTGATGCCTTGGATTCGCCACGGGAATTGAGCCGCATCAAATCCCGCAGCAGACGCATTTCTATTGATGATCTTAAGCAGGCGGGAACCATGGCAGCGGTTTTCATCGGCGCAAAAGCATAAGCCAACTACGCTTATGGGCAAGTCCCACGCGTCAACCTCGGGACTCAACCGCAACTACTCAACATGCAGCGTGGCGCAGTCTGCGCAAGGAGAGATACTATGCCCGGTATCAGCAAAAGCGGATCGAGAGCGAAGCCGCGCCGAAGACGGTCAATCTGGAGATCGGGACATTGCAGGCCATCTTGAAGCGTTCCGGCCACTGGGCGAGTTTGCAGCCCAATGTAAAGATGCTGGCGACGCGGGATGATATAGGACGGGCAATTTCCTCGGAGGAGGAGTCTGCGCTGTTAGAAGCTTGCGGCATGTCCCGTTCTCGTTCTCTTGTTCCGTTCGTCACCCTGGCGACTGAGACCGAGGCGCGTTTCGGCGTTATACGGACTCTGAAATGGGGCTGCGTGGACTTCGAAAACCGGTGTCTGTAATGGGGAAAGGATAAGACACCCTCCGGCACAGGCCGCTTGGTTCCATTGAGCCAGCGGGCAATGGCCGCTTTAAGTTTTTGGGCTACTGACTTTCCGGACCGTAAGGCGATGCACTATGTCTTTCCCGCTGAGCGGTATGGCGCGGCTGGTGACAAGTTCTCCCCGAAGGCTTACGACGTGGACCCCTCCAAGCCCATCGGAAGTATCGAGCAAGCCTGGGAGGCCGCCAAACTACTGGCGGCCAGGATTCTCAAAGGCATCCTCGCAGGGGTAGAAACAGAAGAGGAGATCCCACCGTTGGTGTGCCGGTTCCACGACTTGCGGCACACCACAGTCTCCCGGATGTTGAACGCAGGAACCCCCTTGGCGAAGATCGCCAAAATTGTCGGGTGGAGTGCCTCCACGATGGTACGGATGGCGAAGCGCTATGGGCACTTCTCACTGGATGAGTTGAGAGGCGCCGTTGAAAGCATCAACGGAAAAGGAATTGAAGTGGGGTCCCCGGTAAACTCCCCGGTATCGGTTAACTCTTCTGTGGTGAATCGCCATAACTAATTGATTCTATTGGCTATTCAGGTAGAACTCGAACCTACAACCTTTCGGTTAACAGCAACCGAATGCTCTGCTATCGCTGCGCGGTCCTTAGTAACGAAATGTGCTCTCAGTATTCAGATAACAGGTTACATGTTTCAATGGCGTGCAGGTATCGACAAAGTCGATTGCCGAAGGATTTCCGATTCTATCTAGACCGAATTCTCCGGGATGTACATTTGGGGGTATCTCACTGAAATCGAAGCATAACTACTTTAGATTGATCCAGTTCGAATCCCTCCCTCTCCGCCAATCACCCTTCCAGACATTTCCAACCCAGTCCGTCAGGGTACGGATTATTAATGTAACTATAAGAAAATAAACGAAATCGTTCCAGACAAGCCCACTCCAGTCCAGCGGAAGCCATGTTTGCCAAGCTGTGCTTCGGAGGTATTCTATTTCTAGCAGGGGGTATTCTGCCATTAGGGTAAGTTATAGAAATCAAAAAAGCTTAACGAGAGAGCAGCTCAGTGCGCCAAATCCGGCGACAAGAACTATCCCATGAGCGATGGTGCCGGTAAGTAGCTGTGGGTCACAGCTGCGGGCGGAAAACTTTGGCGGTGGCGTTACGACTTCCAAGGCAAAGAAAAGCTCATGTCCTACGGGAAAATACCCTGATGTCGGCTTGGCGAGGGCTAGAGACCTCGACGCGGCGGCCCGATCGCTCCTGGCTGCGGGCACCGATCCGATGGCAGATCGGAAGGCCAAGAAAAACGAAAACAACGTCGACAACAAAAACTCTTTCCAGACCATTGCCAAGGCATGGCTGGCACATTGGCGCGTCGGTAAAAGCAAGCGCCACGCCGATACTGTCGAACGAAAAATGGAATCCGACGTTTTGCCTGCTCTGGGTGCACGTCCGATTGACAAGATCGAAGCCCCTGAAGTGGTGAAAATGATCACGGGGATCCAGGATCGTGGCGCTTTGGATATTGCTAAGCGTGCTCTGGAAACGACAGGACAGATATTCCGTTATGCGATAGCCCACGGTCACGCGAAGCATAATCCTGCGTCCGAAATAAAACCGCGAGACATTCAAAAATCCAGGGAAGTCGTCAATTTTGCAAGGATCGATCGCTGCGATTTGCCCAAGCTGATGAAGGATATTGAAGTTTATCGCGGCACCCAGTTGACCAGGTTGGCAATGAAGCTGATGGCCTCACGTTTTTGCGGACCAACGAGATGCTCAAGGCGGAATGGGCTGAATTCGATTACGACAACGCGCGGTGGGATGTGCCCAAAGAACGCATGAAAATGAAGAAGCCTCATATCGTCCCGCTCGCCCGTCAGACTCTCGAGGTTCTGGGCTTGTTACGGAGCCTGAGCGGCGATAGCCGATGGGTCTTTCCGGGCAGCGGGCCAAAGAATCCCACGATCAGCGACGGAACGATTCTGATGGCGCTGAAGCGTATGGGTTCATACTTTCCGCGATCGATGCTGAAATCTCTCGCCTCAAGCAAGTCAAGGCAATCTTGGCTTCAGCGGGACCCACGCAATTCAACGTAAGCCGGGTCAGCCGGCGCATACAGAATCCGTCGTCGCGCCGATTGTCCAGAAAGCGAAGAAGCGCGGAAAGCTGAGTGTGGAGGCGCGTGGCATCGCCGCGAGAAGTGCGATCGAAGTAGACCTGAAGCAAGGTCTCTGAGTCCCGAGAAATTCCGGCATATGCGCCAAGGAACCCACTTCTCCTTGTCCAGTTGGGAATTTCAGTGATTTGCCCCTGAGTACACTATCGGCAGTACTGAGGAATGAATTAGAAGTGGCCGAATTTCGATAAGCTTGCGGATTCATTCAGAGACGAACTCTAGCCGCTCATTTCTCACTGATCCCGGCTTCCGACTGACCAATTGCGGCGAGAAGGTGCCGTGATTCGCGCCGCCGTCTTAGCCTGAGATTCGCATCGAATGCCACATGTGAGCATTCGGCCTCATCATTGAAATTAGATGGGCCCATCGTTGACCTGATGCAGGGTTGCTGCTTCGCGCCAAAGCTGGCAATCGTGATGCGGTAATCTCCAGGCCCCACAGACATCGGAAAGCAGCCGGAGTGCTGCCTTCCAATCTACCCGAGCGCCTGAATGCAGGATTGTCTGAATGCGATATTGCCCGTTATCGTTGGCTAAATAGTTGGCGAGCCGCATCGGTCTCTTCGTCGCATGTCCGACACGCCGACTCTTCGTCCAAGTGGAAAGTCCCTACTTGAAGCTAGTGAACATTATGGTATTTGTATGCCAATCTTGAACGCGCTCCAGTCGGCACTGTTTCTCGGTATTTGTGGATCGGTCGAGCCAATCGATCATCAAGCCGCGGTCTAGCTCTCGCTCAAATGACTTGTACACCCACATTATGAGGCTCATTCGACTTTGCAACTCGAGGACGGGAGACCGGGAATTGCCTTTGTGTCCGGCGTGCGATTCCTGGCACCTTGGATGTTCATGTCGGCGGCCGAACCCGGATCGCAGATTTGCACACGTTCGGTGGTCATCCCCAGCGCGGTTCTTATTTGCGGTTCTTAGGGTCGACGGATTTTTCGGGTCGGTCGTTTTGGAGCTGGCGAAGAGGGAGGAAATCGGAGTCTGCGTGTTGCCATGCCTCGCTGACCAGGAGCTCGGCGCTGGTGGCTCCCGCTAAGTCGCCCAATTGGCGAAGCACCCTGCCCAGTTGCTGCGCAGCCAAAGGGATATAGGGTGAGTCGGGAATCAGCGCGCGATGTCCGAGTACGCTGCGATATTCAGCCGCCGCCTTCGCAAGCTGTCCAACTTCTTGGTACGCGAGCCCGCGATAGTACGCCGGGGCCAGACCCAGTGCGCTGCACGCATCATAGGCTCGGGCTGGTTCGAGTGCCTGGATCGCCGCTTGAGGATCGTGCTTGCGAAGTTGAATCACGGCCCGCACCGATGGCAGCTCGGCTTGATTGAGAATTGTGTCGAGAGGAGCCTGTGCGGCGGCTTTTGCTGCTTCTAATTCTGCGAGAGCGGTGTCGCCGCTGCGCCCGAGTGCCAATGCTGCCATGGCCTGGATGCTTACATTGTCAGGCGCGAGCCGCAGTGCATCGAGGGACATTGTGCGTGCCTCCAGCGGATAGCCGAAGTCAGCATCCAGAGTGGCTTCGTCTACATCGACCGTTGCCGCGAGTTCGGAGAATCCCTGGGCCAGGGCCACCCGACGGGCCTGAGCGAATAGCTTCCTTCCTGCGTTGAGTTTTCCCTGATACATCGCAACCCATGCCACGTCATCCAGCAGCTCGCCTTCCGCTGCATTCCCGCGCGACCAACGGATCTGCTCCTGCATAGCGGCGTCATCGTTCTGCAGAAAGGCGCCCAGAAAACAGGATTCGTGGAGCATGGCGCTGTCGCCTTTGCGGCCCTGCGCATTGGTGCACAGGGTGCGCAGTTCATCGTGTGCGCCGGTCTCAAGGTACACGCGGGCGAGTATCTCCTGAGACAAGGAAGATGCTGCATCCAACTGCGCTGCAATGCGCGCGATGCCCGCGGCTTTCTCTGGTTCGCCGAGATCCAAATATTCGAGCGTGAGATTGTTATATGGTGATGAATCCCGTGGATAGATTGAGCGCCACAACTCATATGCTTCGATGGTTCTCTGGGTCTGTCCTGAGATGGAGTAATAGTGCGAGGCGATGTAGAGTTTTTCGCGGTCGGTCGTGTGTTCCCGCAGATCAAACGCTTTTTTGAAGTATTCGGAGCTCTGGGTCAACTCGGCTGCATTGGAGTAGATGGTGCCGAGGCGGGCATAGGCCAATGCGAACTGCGGGTCGAGGTCGACCGCAAGCTTGTAATCCGGGATGGCCTCAAACTCCTGGCCATTGGCTCGCTTCTCCTCGCCCATTGTGAAGGCCCTGAGCGCTGCCAGGGAAGAGGATGTGGCCTGCGCCAGCGGCACATCGAACCGCTGCAGCGAGGAGACAGGTTCACCGAGGCTCTTACGCAATTTGTCCGTAGCCTGGTCCAAGGCCGCAAGCACAGTCTCGCGACTCGCCGCTTTGGCGGTCTGGCTGGTCAACAAGTTGCCGTTCGCGCAATTCCGGGCGACAGTTGTTACCTCGAATCCCGGTGGCCGCGCGATGATGGTCCCGGTGATCAAGACCTTGCCGCCCAGAGAAGTGCAGCCCTTCAGCAGTTGCTGAAGCGAGGCTGAAGCTGGCTGAGGAACCAGCCGAAGAAAGGCCTGTTCGGGGATCAGGTTGAGGTAGGGGGATTCCTCGAGTTTAACCCGGAAGGCATGCCCCAGTCCGCTCCACGAATCATCGCCTGAATCATTGGTGAAGCCGCCGAGCACAACCTGGTATGAGCTAGCAATCAGCGGGCTGCGCCGGTGCAGGTAAAACATGAGCGCGCCGGCTGAGACCGCGAACAAGAGGAGAAGAGAAAGGGCTGCGGTTGGGATAGCACGCGGGCGGCCAAGGCTCTGCGCTTGCTCGAGCTTTGGCAGATCCGGGGGGGCGGGAGGGGGCGGCGGGGCGCTTTCCGGCTCGGCGATCTCGTGGCTGGAGGCGGCTCCGGTGGCCGAGCTGAAGAGGAGTTCGACCTCGCCATTGAACCTGTAGCCACGTCCCCGGACGGTCTCGATGTATCGCGCCGCGCCCGCCTTTTCGCCCAGAGCCTCGCGCAGTTTGGCTGTGGCGACGTGGAGGCCGTTGTCCAGTTCTCCAAAGGTCCGGTCGCTCCACAGCCGGGTGCGCAGTGTTTCTTTGGACACAACCTCGCCCGGCGACTCGAGCAAAACGAGCAGGAGCTGGAAGGGGAGTTCTTCAATCCTTATCCGCTTTTCATCGCGCAGCAGGAGTCCATTGCGGGTCCATATTTCAAATCGGCCGAACCGATAGCCGTCGCATGCGGATTGGGGATTTTCGGGCGCAATAACATCCTCAGGATACCAAGTTGTAAAACGCGCACTCTCAAGCTCTTTCCGCGGGGATCCACAAAATCGCATAAGTAATTGAAAATATGTATGCTAGAGCTTAAGGAACCCTTAAGCATAAGTATTGTTGACTTTATAGCAACAATGCGTTTTTCTGGCTTCAGTCGCTCTCTCTTCCTCTCAACGCACAACCTTAACAATGTTCGGCCAACTTACTGGTGGTTGCCATCGCACACCTCCCATCTCCCCGACGGACGGAAGGATCTGACCTTGGCGATTCACTCATGAGATTACATTTCCTTTTCGGAGACCTCAAAGGTGATGCGCCCTCGACAATTGAACGTTGCGCAACTCGGCTTCGACTCCGCGTCGGCATCGTGGTGTGGCCATCAGCTGGATGTGACTCCGTCGAACGCTGGCCAGGGGCGGAGGCCGCATAAATTGACCGAGCTACTGGCACCTTGGCTTCCGGATAGATTGCAGTACGCAGTTGTAATCCGCCCGATGCACTAAACGCTCAGGGAAGAACCCGTGGAAAGCCCGGATTTTTAAGTCTACGTCACTTGTTGGACGTATGCCCGGTGCGATCCCTACTCATATTTCGTAAAAGCTTCACTACTTCCATTGCCGGTTCCAGCTCCATGCACAGTCGACAATTTGATGTTCTGCCGAGGATGAACAACGTGAAACCTAATCCATTCAGTGTGCGATACCTTCGTCTTTATCTGGGGATGGCGTTTTTTGCTGCTTCCGCGCTCGCGCAATCCAACGCTCCTGCTTCTCAAATTGTTCATGCCCCATCAGCGCCGCTCGATCGCGTACGCGGGCCGGTTACCGCAGAGTTCACTCCGTTGAAGGGGCAGACGCGCCCGATGGAGCGAACGGCCGTGGATCTGGGCGAGGCGCCGGCCTCGATGCCCACTGGGCGCATGGTGTTGTGGCTTCGCCGAAGCGCCGAGCAGGAGGCCCAACTGAGCCAGTTTCTGAGCCACGCCCAGAAGCCTGGCTCGGCAGGCTATCGCCGCTGGATGACGCCTGAAACTTATGGCGCGGCTTACGGTATTTCGGACCACGATCTGGCGGCTGTGCAGCAATGGCTGCAAGCGAACGGGCTTACCGTGGAGCGCGTATCGACGGCGCGCAATGCGATTCAGTTTTCCGGCACTGCGGGATCGATTTCGAGTGCCTTTCATACCAGTATTCACACCTATGATGTCGGCGAGCAAAAGCACTTCAACAACATTACGGACCCGCAGATTCCGACCACGCTGGCACCGGTGATCGCCGGCGTTTCACCTATGAACGATTTTCATGCCAGGCCTATGCACGAGTTTGGAAAGACCGGCCATTACGATGCGGCCTCGGGCCATCTGCAACCGGATATGACGGGCGGCGACGCAAATGATGGATATGCTCTGTTTGTCACTCCGGCGGATGCTTCGATCATTTACGACACTCCCAACAAGAACTTCAATCCTACGGCCACGCAGACATTGGACGGAACCGGGGTGACCATCGGTATTTTGGGCTACTCGGCTCTGCCGATGGCCGACGTGCAGAACTACCGCACAGCTTTCCTGCCGGCAAGTGCGGCCAGCAACCTG
>Ga0302186_10003622_pt1 | contig 11224 bp, 14 predicted proteins | sample II_Bog_E1_2_FD_198782 | JGI IMG/M metagenome (GOLD analysis project Ga0302186, IMG submission 198782) | Peat permafrost microbial communities from Stordalen Mire near Abisko, Sweden - II_Bog_E1_1 | ecosystem: Environmental > Terrestrial > Soil > Wetlands > Peat | place: Sweden: Abisko...
TAATTTATTTTCATGGATTTTAAATTTTTCGAATTTCAAAACCAACATGCTGTTTTGAGAAAATTAAAAAATAATTTTGAAAAAACTTATAATTTTTTAATTAAAAAATTTCGAATCTCAGAATTCCTTTTACTCCGAAAAACCTCAAAATAAAAAAATGTGTTTTCCTTTCATGGGGGAATCTATCCCCCCTCCTAACGAGAAATGTAAAGATTATTGTTCTTATTTGCGAATCTTGCTCTATTGTCAATTGATCATCGGTATTTTTAAGCTATTCGTTGGTTTCTGGGATGTTTCTGGAACATATTCCACAGGTTATGGGGCAATCACGGAATTATTGTCATGTTGTTTCATATATTGTGCTTATGCTCAACTGAATTATTGTTCATGTATCATTTATATTTTCTTTTGCTTATTCGCTGCGATTGAAGACTTCGTGATCGTGGGTCGAGAGCTGCAAAACGGCAACCCTTTATTCAATGGGGGATATTCTACTGCGCATAATCTCGCTATGGCAATCACAATCATAAGCTTCATTTATTATTGCATTGCAATCTATATAAGTTTCCTGGCCTATCGAGAGTTCAAAGCTATCTCCTATGAAATGGGTGGTATTTTGCAATCAAGAGCTGATGATGCAGCTGGAGATCAAGATGATGGATATGGTGGGTATGGAGGGTATGGAGGAGGGTATGGAGGTGGTGGACCTGCCCCTCAACAACAAGCTGCATATGGAGGTTTATTATATATTTTTTTTTTCATTAAAAAAAATATAAATGTATTTTATTTTTTCAGGGTCTGGTGCTAATCCACCTCCACAACAACAAAGAACTGTCACCCCCCCTGCAGGACCTCAAAATTCAACAAATAGAGGAGTTCCTTTTGTAGGACAAGGTGTTAGAATTGGAGGAAGCTAAATTCGGACCATCGAAGGAATAAATAATTAATTAGGAAGGTTTTTTGTTAAAAATAAGAAAAAAATGATTAAACTCGATTTAATTTTTTCTTTGATTCTGGGTCCAGGGACAAAAAGGCTTGGATTATAAATATTTTTCTTTAAAATCTTGTTATTTTATTTCGAAAAATACAAACAGAAAACCTTTGAAATGTTTTTGACATTCGAATCAACTGATGGCAAATTACTGCATAGTCATTCTTCTCTCCTCGATGAAGAGAAACAGCTTCAAATAAAGAAGATTTATAACGATCAGACCTGGTATACTAGAGGAATCACTTTCGCCACATTCTACTTGATGATGGAAGCAGTGAATCGAGTCCGTTTCCTTAAAGCCAAATCCTTGCTTCATAGAACTCTCTATGTAGCTGTGCCAACCATTTTTTCCTACTATCTTAGCGATAGAATCTATTGGGGAGGATTAAACAAGAGAAGAGAAATCATCAAATTATGTGAGGGAGCTCCACTTTATACAGAAAGGAAATTAGTGCCAGAATTGGATAAAGCATTTTTCTTCCTGGATGATGATCATAATTATGAACCTAATTTGTTGCATCATGGAATGTATGAGATATAATTTTTTTACGGTGGGTGAAGGATAATTACATTTTTTTTGTTTTTGTGGGAATTTTTAGACAAAATTTGCCTCAACCTGAAGGACTCCTACAATGGAAGAAAGAATGAAGAGGAGAGAATTAATCAAAACTTATAGAAAAAAACGTGAACCAAGAAAAAAATGAATTTCTTTCAAATGAAAAAAAAAAAATACAGCATATTTTTATTTAGGATCATTTAAAAAATTTCTTCACAAGCTCGATTTTTCCCTTTTTTTTATCTTCTGGAATAAGAGTAGAAACTTCTATCAAAAAATATTGTCGGAGGCATTCTTTTAATTTCTCAAGATATTTTTGTTCTTCGCCAGTAGAATCATGATAGATCTCTGATTTTTTTATGTTTCTTCTTTTGAAAAATTTCATAAATTCATTTGATGCATTAAACCGTTCAAATAAATTAATTAAATTCGGGTTGACGTCTTTTTTTTCCTCACACAATTTTGTCAAGCGGTAATGTTCATTTAGTCTAAGAAAATTAATATTTTTATGAACTTTCAACAAATTCATCAATTCTATTTCTTTGGTAGTTAAAATTCCTAGCGTTTGGGAGTTTAAAATCATAAATTCAATAAAGGCTGCCGAAAGCGATAGATTTTCCTCGAAAACTGTGGATTTTATTAAACCATCAATTAATAAGAGATTTTTTTGATTTCCTTGCGTTTTTTTTAAATTGACAAGAATATTTGCTAATTTGCGCAGCTCAATTGATAATCCACTGGCGTTGGTTTCAATATTATCATTAGAGTTGAATTTGGTGATGAGATAATGAAAATTATTTAAAATTGCTTTCTGGCAAGGGACATAGCATCCTAAAATAATTTAATTACAAATAATTTATCAAAGAAAAGAACCAATTTGAGCTAATATGCAAATCAAAGCGATTTGTTTTAAAAAAATTGTCTTTCCACAGGAATTGTCACTTATTATTAATTGTATGTTGTCAAGACCGGTCATGAAAAAATTGTTCTTATTTTACAAAAATTACCAATAAAATTCCTTAAAATAAACAAACCTTGGTCAGATTTTTGGAATCATTCATCGATTCAAGAATTGGATTATAAGCGTCTTCTAATAAAATGCAATGAAAATCTTTAATAAAGTGGGGTCCTTTTTAACTTTTTTTAATTATTTTCTAAAAAATGGGAATTTACGAGAAACAGATTTTTTGGTGATAGCATAATTACTAAAAGCAAGAAACATATCAAATAAACTCAAATCTTGCCCCAAAACAAAGAGAATATCAAGGTTTGATTGAATTTTTTCGATTAATTCTTTCACCAATCTTTAAAAAAAATTTTTTGGAATGAAATCTGTAAAATAATAATTAATAGAACTTTTCTATCTGCAAGAGCATTTCTTCATAACATTCATTTAATCTTCTGTTCAGGGAAATTAACAAGGAGATTGTAAATGAAATTCCATTTTTTTTCTAAATTTTATGTATTTTATTTATTTTTTCTAGAAAATTGTTACTTTGCCAATTTGAATTAGATCTTCTTGCAAAACTTCGGCAATCTCATTAATCGAGTTTTTATCAATCTCAGAGTGGTTGATGAAAAAATAATATCCTCGTTGTTTATTATTTAGCAATTTCAGCTTGAATTTTTCGATTTTGGCTTTATTATGGTTGTATAAGTTATATATATTCTATTTTATAAATTATGGTTATCATAATAATATAATTATGAACTTCAAGTGTTTTTGAAAACATTATTTTCGCCACAACAAAAAATGAATTGCTGTCTATATTCAGCGAATTCAACAACCTGTCATTTTGAAGCATTTCTTGGTTGAAATTGCCTTGATTGACATTTAATTTCTCTTTCAATTCTTTAAAATTCATTAATAATTATTGAAATTAGTAAAAGAAGTAAAACCTTTAATGAGAAATTGGGTTTTTGGATTTTCTATATGATCGGAAAATTCTTTAAGAAATTTGCATTCGGCTTTTTGAAAATATTAAAAACTGAAAAAAATTAAGAAGTTTTACAATTTTTTATCATTTGGCTTAATGTCAGCAAATTATTCAAGGAAGGAAGCAAAGCAACGATATAATTATAAAAGCTCAGAATTGATTTTGGGTTTTTTTCTTTTGGAAATTGGATGAATTTCGCATTGTTATTTTCAAAATTTTTGAGATTTTTAAGCACTTTTAATAAAATTATTATTTCTTTTTTAATTTTGGAAACCTTTTTTATAATCAGGCAACAATTCTCTTTTCCGAATCATTTCATCAACAACATCCAATCTCATTTCAATTGTTTCAATGTCGCTTAGAGGTTGCAAGAGATTGGACCTCAGCATTCGATCTGAAAATTGATGATGAATTTCAATTTTTTATTAAAAAAAAAAAAACCTCCGCCATTTGTTTCACATTTGAACAAAGAAATCAATGTGTTTTTGGTATTTTTTTCACTCAGGTTCAATAATATCTCCAAATCTTCAATTGAAGTATGTTCCATTATCATCATATTGTCAAGATAATGGAAATCAATCTGATGAAACAAAATTAATTATTGTTTTTTATTATATCAAGACTTTAAGAGCTTGTTGATTCAAAGAACATTGTAAATATTCTTGAACATAAAGGCAAAGGGCATGGAGTGCAGAAAATCCCAAATATCTTATGATTTAATAACATTTTTAAACCTATAAAAAGAAATACTTATTGTCGTAGGTGGCTGATGGATTATAATTGAGTGATTTGCAATAAATGGAAAAACCTTTCGTTTCATCGAAAGAATTTCGGGCTAAGATTTTTTAAAAAATGCGAACATTAATTTAAATTAACCTAAATGCTTAAAGGAAGTGTTTTTGAAGACCTCTTCTAATTTTTTTTTGAGGAAACTGTTGTTTTGGGTCTAAATTATTTTATTTTTTAGGAAAAACAATTACAATTACGAGAGGCATTAAAATTTCAACTGGGTAAAATCTATACAATGTGGAAACTAAAATTTAAGTGTATTTTTCTAAAAATGAGATGTTGAATGCTATTTACTCAAATTGATATAAGTCATTTTATCAGAGATCTTTACATTTTTAGATATAAAAAGATCATTTTTTCGTTTTTTACTTGCGAAATCAAAAAACATCCATTTTGAACATTATAAATAGACAATCCTATCTCTTGTGCGCGATTTTCAATCAAAGCAATCAAAAAATCTTTTAAATTATTGCTTGTTTTGTTAGTGTTGTATTTGGAAACCAAATTTTCAGTTTCTTAAAACAAAAATAATTATAAGAACATTATCAATTTTATAATGTTACTATGGTAAACTGTATTCACATGTTTTCCATATAAAGTTGTATGATTTTTCTCATTTTTGTTGTTTTGTGGAAATTTATTTTGTGAAATTAAGGGATTTTTGTTCACATATTCAGAAAGATATTGTTGGCCTATTTCTTTTTGGCATTGAACCTTGATAAAATTATGGTTTCTAAAACTCACATTATTATTAAAGAAATAGAAACCTTCTGGTTCAATGATATTTCTTGTGGGTTTTTTTTCAGATTTGACAAGGAATCAAATAAAACCCCCTTTGCATTTTGGTTTTTGGAGTAATTGGTTTTGGTTGGATGGATGCTTTGAATTTTTTCCTAAACAACGGAATATGGTAAAATTAGAAGATGTGGCATTTTCTCACACTCAATTTTTGGTATTCGGTCATGATCGGGTTCATTTTTGAAATTTGGAAAGTGGTTTATTAAATTTTTTAAATTCATTCATTTTTGAGTTCGATTCATATTTTTTTAGCTCATTTGTTGTTTTAAATTTTAAAATCGACTCTTCATTTGACCAGAAATAAAAAATATATAATTATCACTTCGAAAATCAATTATTTTCTTTTATACCTAATTTGGTTTTTAATGAAAAAAATATTAATCATATTTCATAATTATAATATTTAAAAAAATGGATATCGATTTTATGGATATACGTTCGGAAACCTCAAAGCTTTCAATCACCAAAACTTCCAACATGTTTCATTATATAAACTAAACTAAAAAAATGATCAGTTCTTAGAAAATGTTGCAATTGTGGGGTAGAATTTAACCCTGGTCTCAGCAATACAAATATGTGCATTCAATGCGTTTCTGAAGAAGTTATAATTAATATTAGTCACCAGCAAGGAGATATCTTTTTCTGTCGTTATTGCAAAAGGTATGAAGAAATAAATATTTAAAATCTCTTTAAAAAAACGATGTAGATATAACAAACCCCCCTATATTTATTGCGAAAGGGAATCTAAAGAGTTATTGAGCTTATGTTTAAAAAGAATTAAAGAGTTATCAGCCTATAAGATCAATGATGCTTCATTTATTTGGACTGAACCTCACTCGAGAAGAATTTGTTTAAGATTGACTGTGCAAAAGGAGGTTGTTTTCAAATATTAAAGAAAAAAAATATCATTTTTCAGGTGAAACAAAACACATTTATACAAAAATCCATTGAAGTTGAATTTGTGGAGGTGGAAGCAATTTGTGATGAATGCAGAAAGGAGTTTACTCCTCATAAATGGTCTGCTTCAGTTCAAGTCTATCATTTTTATCGCGAATTTTAAAAAAGTTTCTAAAATTTCAGGTTCGACAAAAAGCTGAACACAAAAGAACCTTTTTTTTCCTTGAGCAAATGATCTTAAAAAACAACGCGAATGAACGTTGTTTAAAAATTAAAGAAGAAAAAGACGGATTGGATTTCTTCTTTAAATCAAAACCAGATGCCATGAAATTGTTGGAATTCATACAAGTTAATTTTTAATACAAATACAAATTTTAAAAATATCAAAAAGAGTTTTATCATGACTCAAGTCAAACCTTCCCAACAATTAATCTCCCAAGATGATAATTCCAATAAATTTAATTATAAATATAGCTTTTCTGTTGAACTTCCAAAAATTTGCAAAGATGATTTAGTGATCATACCTCATAAAATGAGAAATCTGTTTGGCGGTTGTAGTGAATTACTGCTTTGTTTAAAAGTATCATTATTCTCATCTAATCCTCACAAAAAAATAGGTAGCTAATCATTTGCATCTGTTAGATCCAATCTCCCTAAAGACTTTTGAAATGAGTGGTGCACAATATTTCCAATTTGAAAAAGAAATCACATCGATTCCCTTAAAAAAAAATGCTACTGAGTTCATGGTTCTTAGCATTAAGGAAGATGACTCAAAAAAAAAGAAAAAAAATCAAGAAACGAAAAATCCAGCAGAGAAAATCTTTGAAATCGAGATAGCGCGGGCTTCTGATTGGGAAACGTTCACTATAAAATCTCATTTAGGACAAATTCTAAAGGAAAATAACATGGTCATAGGTTATTTTAAGCTTAGAATTTTGAATAATAAGCGTTTTTTTTAAAAGGGTTTGATTTAAGCAGAATGAACTATTTTATGGATGAAGAATGCGCAATCAAGAAGAATTTAGAAATAATTTTGGTGAAAAAAATTGAAGATAAAGAAAAAACGCAGACGAAATCCCAGAAGAAATTTAAAAGATTGGATATTGAAGGGATTAATGATAACAACATTCACAAGAAAAACAACCATCAAGAGGAAAAAGAAAAGGAATTTGAGGAATTTGTGGAGGAAATGGAAGAGGCAGAGATCATTTATATAAAACCAAAAGATGGAAAAGAACATATCCCTGGCTTGGAAGAAAACAATGAGAAATCAAAGGAAAAACCAAAAAATGAAAATTTGGAAGAAAAAAAAGTGAGTGAAACTGCAGAAAAATGAAATTTGATAAAAAATGAGATTTGAATTTGCTACTAAATTTTCATTATTAAAATTGACAAAAAAAATTAATTTAAATAAAAAAACTAATATGGTATTTATTTAACTGCGACTTATTTTTTTAAAGAATTCAAAAAAAAAAAAAATTAAAACAATAGAAAGAAAATTTCAAAATTATAAAAAAAAAATTGGTTCAAAATTAAATGTCATTTTTAAAACTAATTTAAATTCAAAAATTCGAATTTATTGACCTTCTTCTTCCAGATATTTATTCTTATAATCTTTGATACTGATATCCTTTAAAAGTACGCCTGTCAATCCGCCTGCAACACTTTCATTTTTAATCATTCCTGATTGGAATCTTGATTTCCTCATCACGCTCAAATTTTGACCTTTGACTTTAATGTTTTTTAAGAATTCATCATGAGGAATCGAAGCCATAGATTTCCCTCCTGATAGCACACTTAATTTATGGATCATGCTAATATTGCATTCATGAATCAAATTATCCACACCATCATTTTGAATTTCTTTGGTTAAAGGGCTTAAAACTCGACATACAACCCACATGATTCCCAGGAACACAAAAGGATGAAGATCAATAGATTTGAAGAGGAAATTGATATATGGGAGGAATAAACTGATGAACCTTGATAGAAATCTGGAGAAAATCAAAAAGAGAGGAACATATTTATCTGTTAAAAGCTTAGGGATATAAATGTAGACCAATAAACATATGATATCATAACAAATTTTGCCACTTAACATCACCACAGTAAAGAAAATTATGATATAACCAGGCGATTTCGAAATTGAAAGTGGGGCGAAGAAAAATAACAAAAAGAAAACTGAAAGCAAAGTCAGAAGGACATTCATGACTTTTCCACAATTCAAACCACTGAGATAAGTTGCCATAAAAGCTGCTATTATTTCTATAGTCGAGCATAATATTAGGTTTATATAAAGACTTCCTCCAACAGATTCCAATTCAATCAAAACACTTGTATAACATACTACATATAATGGCCATATGAGAGCATAAACCCCAAAATTTGTTATAAGTTGCTTGCTTTCCCACATATTTTTGAAACTCTCGAAAATGCCCATGACCTAAGGAATAATATTTTCCATCAAACATTTGATAAAAATAAAAATTATATAAAAATTAAAATTAACTTGGCTGCTTTGAGTGTTTCCGTAGTTTTTTGGAAAAAGCATCACCCAAAAATATACCCCACCTGAAGTCATTAAGATACCAGCTAATCCCAAGAAAAATTTCCAATTGGAATTAACGAAAAATGCAAAAATGGCAAAAGTTATTCCAGAAACAGCCCATCCAATGTTCACTAATATCATTAAAGAAGAAGCTAAATCTCCAATGAAATTTTCAGTGATAAAGACATAAATATAAGCGTTGATGCAAACAAAACAAAAGGATGATACAAATAGCAACATAGTAATAATGAACAAGGATTCTGAGAAAAAGAGCATCAACAGCAAAGACACGCCATAAATCACTGAATAAAAACTAATCATTTTTTTACGAATAGCAGGGCTTATCACGAAAAAAGTTATCATGAAACATCCTGCGAAAAAGCCTAAGAAATTCATAGTTAAAGCGAATCTTTTTTGCGAGGAATTTTCACAAATGAGCTCAAAATCGGTTGTGAAGCTTTTCGGACCGTTGACTTTATCGATATAATAGTTAAAGTCATTCGAACAAGCTTCGATCTCTGAACAGACAAAAGGAGGATTGGTGCCATCACTGCAATAAATTAAAGGTTCCTTAAACATGATTGGAACTCCAAGCATTATGGAAGCTGAGGCGGAAAATAAAAAAATCAACATATAGGAAGCTTTTCTATCATTTGGAGATGCCAGCTTTAAACTATCGATAAGACCCACATGTTTTTCTTCGGGCGTTTGATGAATATCATCAGTCATTTTATGAAAAAATTTCTTAGAGAAGTTCTTTTCAAAATAAATTAAATATAATGTCTTTTTATTATTTTAAATTTTATTGGAACCAAAATAAAAAGAGATTTTTTTCATTATTATATCATATGGGATAATAAATCATTGATTTTCTCCTTTCGATCACCCCAATCGCCTCCTTTGTCATATGGTTTCTTTGGGTTTTTTAAAATATCTTCTTTTTTTGGAAAACTTAATTTAAACGGCCTTAAAAATGAAAAATTTTAATTTTTTTAAGTAATTTCTATAATTTTTACCATAAAAAAGTGTTCACCTGTTCAAAATGCTCGCCGGATTTCACAATTTCATGAACCAGATCCTCAATGCACAACAAACCCAATTTTCCAAGCTCTTTTTCAATAATTTCATTGTTATTGATTTGAATTCTTTTTCCTTCAATGCCAGCAAATCCCTTTTTAAAAATTAACTCTGATACCATTTTCCTGGAGGGAACTCTATAAATTTTATTGATTAAATTTAGAAATAAATAGAAATACCCATATGTTATATAAGGCTCGATCAATTTAATCTTTTCGGAAATTTTTTCGGTGGTCTTTATAAAAATTGCTGAATGAATTTCCCTTAGTTTTAAAGATTTTAAGATGCTGGATACTCTGGGTGAAAGCTTTTCATTTCTTAAAGTTAAATAAATAGAGTCAATAAGTTTCTATTGAAAATTAGAAAACCCACGAAGTCTTATGAGAATTAAAGTCTTTCCTGCTGGAATTGCTTCCATTTTGTTAATTTTGCCTCTCTAAAATGTTAATAAAATGAGAAATCTAAGCCAAAAAAATGAAATATTTCATACTCTTTTCTTTAATCGTTGATAGGATGTTTGGTTGGCTTTGTATTTCTTAATGAACTGATCAGGTAGAATGATTTTTTCTTTTTTGATTTTCTGACTAAGATGAGCCTTTTTGCTCAACACTTTGGCTCTTGCTTTATCCTCTAATTCCTTAGCGGTTTTCCTTTTCTTCTTCAAAATATTTTCCAACACGTATGTTTTCCTAATGGAAAAATGCTATATTATAGATATCATATTTATCATTTTTTTACTCTGGGGTCTCCATGGCGAAATTATTAAAAAAAGATATTATTTTTAATTATTCAATATATTAAATCCATTCTATTTTTCTTTATAATATTAAAAAGTAGCTCCCCATCTAAAAATATCTCTAAATATATATAAAAAAAAATCTATTTCTTTAAATTTTGCTCTGTTCTAATAAATTCATTATCCTTTATATTCTCAATAAAAAATAAATTTCTTAAAGCTTTTGGAAAGAAGACACATCCACACTTTGAACTTCGTCTTCCCAAGCCTGAATTTTGTCGAACAAATCATCAGTCATGACCTTGTCATCTTCCACCACGCAAGTCATTTGTAGCTTTTGCATACCGTAAGCGATTGGTATCATGCTAAACTCCTTCTTCCAAACCAATCCATCCATTGTAATCTCTAGAATTTTTTCACCCAAAACCTTCAAATCCTGCTCTTGCTCAAAAACCTTCACGTCAAAAATAATAATTGATTTCGCAACCACGTCTTTTTTTTTTTTTGGAGGCTCTGGTTTCTTCACTTCAACCTTTGCGGCGCTATCATCAGCTCCAAATAAATCAAAATCATCGTCAGGTTTTTTTGTCTCTGGTTTCTTCTCGATTTTTGGAGAAAGCTCAGGAACTTTATAGGGGTTGAGGTAGTGATAGGTGTTGAAACCATAACGGTAATCCATCAACTTGCCGGTTTCTTCCCAATCAAGGATGTTGGCCATTAGTTTTGAGGGTTTGAAAGATATTTTTTAAATTTTTTTCTTGGTTTTGTTTTGTATTTTATTTTAAAGTTTTTTTGTTTTATAGCTGCGAAGGGTCTGAGAAAAAATTTAAGAAAATTTTTTTTTTTTTTTTTTCAAAAAAAAAAATTTACTTTTTTAATTCCAAATTACATTTAA
>Ga0302186_10003623_pt1 | contig 11224 bp, 9 predicted proteins | sample II_Bog_E1_2_FD_198782 | JGI IMG/M metagenome (GOLD analysis project Ga0302186, IMG submission 198782) | Peat permafrost microbial communities from Stordalen Mire near Abisko, Sweden - II_Bog_E1_1 | ecosystem: Environmental > Terrestrial > Soil > Wetlands > Peat | place: Sweden: Abisko, Stordalen...
TAGGTGATCACTTTCGCCATTAAAATAGGTATAAGAATTAATTTTTTCATATTCTGCAAGTTGTGGAAAATACACAAAATCGACTCTCCCACCAAATATACTTGTATTTTTTGGTGGGTTTGCTTTGGATTTGCAAAAAGAATCGGTATACCCAATTTCTTCCATAATATCGATTGCTTCAAAAATGTTTGGATAACCATAATCTTTTTTTAGCATACTCAACTTATTTAAATCTTCTTCACAAAGTTCTAATTTTCTGTACGAATTAAAATCACCTAAAATAACAGAATTTTGATTGGATTCGATTATTTTTTTAATACTAGTTTGTCTTTGATTTGAATTTGAAACAGGTAAGTGTATATTATGTAGTGAAATCGTGTATAATCCAATATCAAACAATGCTTCTATAGTATTTCTATTATCTTCTATTTTTAAAATAGTGCTGCTGAGAATTGGATATTTGCTAGCAATAATATTTTCTAACATTCCTTCTGATATTGTTCTAACTACAAAAGGATAATTATTGGGGAAAAACACTTCGCCATTTAATTTATGTTCTTGTAAACAATAAATATCTGGATTTATCTTCTTAATTACATTTTCTATATTTTTAAAACTGCTAATTTTGCATTGATAAATATTCCAAGACATTATTCTTAATGTATGGTTATTTTTATAATGTTGTGGTAAAAAAATATTGTATTTTTCAAGTTCTGGATTTACTAATCTATATTTATCAATAATTGTGTCCTGTGGTTGTTTATTCATTAAAAAAAGAAAATATAATAAAATCTCAATAATAAACAACTATCGATATTATATTTTATATATTATTGAATGTTCATCTTTTTTACTGTTATAAAAAATTGAATTATTATTACTTAAAAAATAAATATATACTAATAATAATTACAACTATAATGTTTTTCTGTCCTAATTGCGATAATACATTTGATATAACACGTACTGTACCAACCTTGCAAAACAATCCAGCGCAACAAGGTGGTAAAAAGGCAGATGATAATATTTTAAGTACTTCATCTGAAATATCGGTATCTGATAGTAGTGACAGCATGATACAATCTTCTAAATCTAAAGGGAGTTCAACAAATGTATTAATTCAACGTGCACTCGACAATTTATTAAATAAAGATGATTTAAAAGATGTCACATTAGACAGCATAATAAAAGATCCTGAATACAAAAAATTATCTTTTAAACACAAGGAACTTGTATACAATAAAATAAGGGATATATTAGAGATTGGCAAAGCTGAATTATTAGAAAAAAATGATGATACAAAACAAGCGAATATGGCTTATTTTTTGTGTAAAAATTGTGGATACAATGAACCAATTAAAGAAGGAACACTAATATTTAGCAGAAGCACAGAAAACACAAACAAATCAATGGCATTTGATGATATAAATTATATAAATGATCCAACTTTACCATTGACACGAAACTATGTTTGTCCAAATAATAAATGTGAATCTCATAAAAATGCCGAACAACGCGAAGCTGTGTTTTACAGATTGCCACATTCATACAAAGTAAGGTATATTTGCAAAACTTGTCACACGCCATTTTAAATTAAATTTTTTTATAAATAAAAATTGATTTTAATAATATCAATATAAAGATTATTTTATAATTTAAGATTATTATATAATAATATTCAGATGCCTCAAAAAAAGCCTATCAAACAATCTGATGATAATAATGATGATTTTACAAAATCATTAAAAATATCCAAATTGACTAATTTAAAACCATCAACACCATTATTACTATCTAACGCAGATTCGATAAAATCTAAAGCTAAACATATTGTTGAAGGTGAATTACATTCAGAAGATGATGACCATATGTATAATGATGGTAATGAATCTGAAGAAGAAGTAAATGAGGAAGATCCTGATTTAGAACAAGAACAAGAAAATGCAGATGAGGTTGAAAATGAAGATGCATTAGAAGAAAATTTAGAAGTCGACGACGAAGATAAAGGCATAGATGATAAGGACGAAAATGAAGAGAGTGAAGAATCTGATGCTGTAGAATCTGAAAAAGAAACCTTTGAAGAAGACGAGGACAAATGTTTTTATCGTTTTGCCACGAAAAATGCACATAATGAAGATGGAAACGAAGATTCAGAAGAAGAATTAGATGAAACTGAAATCTTTGACGATGAAAATTTGTTAGATGTTGATGAAACCCGAATTGCTAAACCAGAAGAACGAACAACATTCCCGATTTTAACAAAATATGAACGAGTCAGAATTAAATATGACCGAGCACAGCAGATAGCCTTAGGTGCAAAACCAATGATGAAAGGCATTGAACATTTAAGTCCAGTAGAGATTGCTGAATTAGAAATACAAGCAAAAGTAGTACCTTTGATTATTCAACGAACTCCACCAAACAGAAAAAAAGAAAGATGGTATATACATGAACTTGAAATTGTTAATTAGTTAAATTTTGTTTATTTTATTAGCAATAACAACTGGATTTTTTTCTTGTAAAATTTTTTGATAATTTTTTTTATGATCAAAAGAACAATTATGCATGTATGAATATCGGTGTGTTGAACAAAAAATGTTATTGCATTTACATTCAAAATATTCTAATTTTAATTTTTTATTACAATAATTACATTGATTAGGAGGTTTTACTATTTTTGTGTTATTTGACAGCTGTTCTACAGTATTAAATGCTGTTTGAAACAACCGTATTGTATCCATACTTTTTTCATATAATAATACTGCATCCGAATTTTTTTTATTTTTATCCGTATCCTTGTTCACATTATTATTATTTTTTAAAAGGTCTTTTTTGTTTGCAGGTAGAGAGCTCATTACATTATAACTATAAAAAAATTTAAAAGAAACTGTTGGATGCTTTTATAAAATAAAATAATATTATTATGGTGCTTTTACTTTTTTGCTTTTATTTATTTTTATGACTTTTATCTCTTTTACATCTTTCATTTTAATTGCTTTTTTAATTGGTTTTATAACTTTAGGTTTTTCTTTTTCTTTTTCTATCGGAACTTCTTCTGAACCAGTTGGCGTATTAATAAATTTTTTAATTAGTGTTTTTTTTGGATCCTTGACTGGAGTTGCTTTTTTAACTGGTTGTTTTTTTACGTATTTTGCATTTACAAGTTCTAATGTCAATTCTTCAGTAAGTTTTGTTGCATCTATATCTTTTGGAATTTTAACATTTTTATGTGTTTTTTTCACAGTATCTTCAACACGAATGAATGGCCCATAATCACCAGTTTTAATTATGATTAATTTTTTATTATTAACAAATTCTTTAATAATAAATTTAGCCTTTTCATCAATTATTTTGATTGTTTCATCTAAACTTATTTTATCAACACCATTTTCAGGAATATTTTCTGGTTTGATTGTGTATGTTTTTTTTAAATGTTCTAAATAATAATTTTCTTTTCCTTTATGTAATAAGACTTCAGAATCTTTGTACAAACCAACTACAAATGGATAACCTATTTGATTATCAAACAAATCAATTGCTTGTTCTAATGTTATTTCATCTTTTGAAATAGTTTCAGGTATATCGCGGTATATGGCTTTAGTTTTTGTCAACGAGATTCGTAAAACTGGAACACCACGCGCAACTGTTACAACAATCTCTTTTTGTTTTGTTGGATGCATACCCAATATTTTAGCATTGGGAGATGTTTTGATAATTGCAGACTCAGATGTCATTAATTTTTCAACCAGCGGGTGGAATTTTTCATAAAATTCACTCAAAACTTCATGCCAAACTGCATTACCTTTTGCAACATCATCTAACTTGTTTTCCATATTTGCTGTAAATTTATAATCCATTACTTCTGGAAAATGTTCTACTAAAAATTGGGTTACTTTAGTACCAATTTCAGTTGGTATTAGTTTATTTGTTTCTTTACCAATTATAATTTTTTTAGCTTTTTCTGTAATAGTTGGTTTTTTATTGTTCCATACTAAATTCATCGTCAAACAATCTTTTTCAACACCATCGATATTACCTTTTTTTACATATCCCTTTTCTTGTATTTTTGTAATAATACTTGCATATGTTGCCGGACGTCCAATATTTAGATTTTTTGGGTCTAATTTTTGTACAAGAGAAATTTCGTTATATCTGGTTTTTGGTTTTGTGTATTCTTGAACCGAACATATTTGTTGCGGATCTAAAATTTGACCAATTTTTGGTATGTTTTTGTCTTGTATTATGTCTAAATCATCTAAATTGTCTGATTTATCGTCTGGATCATTTTCTACATTTTTAATATTATACACTATTAAAAACCCCAAAAATGTAACCGACTCGAAAACAGTTTTAAAATAATAATTATCTTTTTCTATTTTATCAGCACTAATTATTATATCAACCATTCTTATCTTTGCAGGTACCATCTGTGAAGCAACAGTTCGTTTCCAAATCAATTTGTATAATTTTATTTCGTCTGCACCAATTTTCCCTTGCTCTTCAGCATCAACTACTTCTACATCGCATGGACGAATAGCCTCATGCCCATCTTGAATATTTGTTGCCTTTGTTTCATATTGTTTTCCCCGCCAAAATTCATTACCATATGTATCAATTATGTATTTTTTTAGTTCAGCCATTGGTTCAGGATCAATTGTTGTCGAATCCGTTCGCATATATGTTATTAAACCATTTTCATATAAAGTTTGTGCAACTGACATTGTCCTCTTAACACTAAATCCAAATTTTCGTCCTGCTTCTTGTTGCAAAGTTGATGTTGAAAATGGAGCAGAAGGCTGTCTCGTACCTTCCCTCTCACTGACATCTTTAACAATAAATTTTGAAACTGACAAATTTTTCATTAAATTTCTAACAATTGTTGTATTTTTAATTTTCGCAATTTGACCTTTTGTAGAATCTGCAGAGTCCATTTGTTCAGATTCATCAATATCTGTAGCATCTGTTGAATCTGTATTTTTTTTGTTTTTTTTAGCTTTATTAATTTTTGGATTATTTGATTTTGTCTTAATAATTTCTTCATCCGAATCACTATTTGTTTGTAAAGTTGCATTACAGTCAAACAAAACAGCTTTTAAGTTTTGTTTTGAAGTTGGGTTTAAAAATTCACCTGTTATTTTGTAAAATGTAACGTCGTCTTTTTTTAAAAATTCATTTATTTCGTTTTCTCTATCAATCAAAATACGAACAACAACAGACTGCACACGTCCACCAGACAGATTGGCTCTAACACACCTCCATAATATTGGCGATAATTCATAACCAACAATTCTGTCTAAAATTCGTCGTGTTTTTTGTGCATCAATCATCGCATAGTCCATTTTTTTTGGATTTTTTACAGCATTCGCGACAGCAGTTTTAGTTATAGAATGAAAAATGATCCGCTTAGGTTCTTTTATTTTTAAGATTTGTGCAACACACCATCCAATCATTTCACCTTCTCTATCACCATCAGTTGCAATCAATACTTCTTTGCAATTTGTAGCAGCACGTTTTATATTGTCAATTACTTTTTTTTTATCAGGATATGGTTCATAAGTTGGTTTAAAATTATCATTGATATCAACAGATAACTTTTTTTCTGGTAAATCCATAATATGTCCAACCGAAGCTACAATCTCGTAATTATTTCCTAAAATTGTTTTCAATTTTGAAATTTTTGCAGGAGATTCAACAACAACAACAGTTTTGCTCATAATTTATTTTAATTTAATATCATATAATCATTTATTTATATGATATTATTTTATCAATTTTTTCTTTTTGTTTTTAAATTGTAGAAATATTTGGTTTTATTTTGTCTGCACTAATCAAACTACTCAAAGTCTGCTGAAATTTTTTATAGTCAAAATTTGGTAACTGTACAGATTGATTTGTTTGTGGAATAATTTCTGATTGATTATTAATTAGGGCATGTGCTTGAATTTGTAATAAGTTGGTACTAGTATGATTTAATGTTGCAAGTCTACTTAATGGATTTTTATCTATTTTTTTTTGTACAATCAGTTCATTTTGTCTGTCTTGAGAAATATATGTGTGTGTGATTGGACTTGAACTAACTGAATCCGTATGTTCTAAATCATTTTGTATTTTTTCGAAACTTTCTATTCTATCAATTACTTCGGGTTTTTCCACTTGTGGATCATATTTGTGGATGTTTGCTAGAGCACTAGTATTTGGAGTGTTAAAAATTGCCAATTGGTTAGAGTTTTCTTTATCTTTATCTTTATCTTTAGTAGAAGATAATAGCGGTCCGACTTGAGATTTTATCAAAAGTTTTGTTTTTGGTATTGTCAATGTTTCTGTGCTAATTTGATTAGTTTGATTAGTTGTTTTTAAATTCGCATCATTTGGATAAATTCCTAAATAATTTGTGCAATCTTTAAAAAGTAAGTCCAACCCAAGTCTTGCTGCATCAAATCTGATTTTATTGATCAAACCCAATGATTTTAAATCTTGAAATTTTAGATTATATCCACGTAAATAATCAATAATAATTTCAAATGATTCAATGTTTGCATCAACATAAAAACATTTTTTATCATAATAAAGAAATTCTGTATTTTCTAAATTTTCACCATTTACCATTTGTGTAAAAATACAAGATGGAAATTTTAATAAGTTATAAATAGATATTCTCCATATTTTATCATCAATCGCGATTTTAGTAAATTTATTTGTTGACATTATATTTATTATATATACAATAAATCACCTAAATGAACGAATAAAAATTGAATTTATATAATATTGATCGTCTTATATAAATTTCGGTATGATTATATTTATAATCATTTATATTATAACAAAAAATGGCACAAACACAATCTAGTGCAGAATTAGCTGCATCATGTTTAATTTTTATTGTTTCTCTGTTTGATTTGTGTGTTGGTATTTCTGAAGCCATTTTTCTTTCAAAATATTCTCAATTTGATGACGAATGTCGACAAATATGGGCATGGATTTTGGTTGGATGCATTGTTAATTTTATAATTCCAATTTTTGCAATATGTGCTAAAATATTTCAAGATTATAGAACAATCTTGCAATTCGCACGAATTGGTTATTATGTTGTTGGTATATGGTCTCTTGTTACATATTATAATATTAATAATTCATGTTATTCATTTTGGACATCGTCTGCACCAGAGCTGTGGACATTTGTATTGATACATTTTGTCTTAATGTGGATAAATATTGCAGCTATTATAATTGGAACCTGTTTATATTGTTGTACAGGCACAGATTCAGCATCTGGAACCGCATTAAAACGTCCAACTGCAAATGTTGTAGGTGCAAATGCAGTTTAAATCCTTTTAATTTATCAAGAATTTTGTAAAAAAGTTGAAAAAAATATAAATAGTATAACACTTAAATTGCAAACATAAGTTTATTCAATGAATTTATATTTAAGCAAATATGTTGTCAAAGAATTAATTTCGGAAGGCGCATATGGGAAAGTATACAATTGTGATTATATATTGACAAATAAACCTTATGCCATTAAAGTTTGTGAAATAGATTGTGAAAATGGTATAAGTCCTTTTGTAATGCGTGAATTTTCAATATTATTAAAATGCAATCATCCAAATATCATTAAAATAAAAGAAATATTTATTCATTGGATTAATGGTAAAAAAATGTTGTGTATTGTAATGGATTTATGTGAAAACACTTTGCATGAATATATTCTTAGTTCCGAATTTAAAAAAAACGAACACTATGTTCTGTTGTATCAAATTATTGATGCATTAATGTATATTTCTACATTGGGATATATGCATGGTGATTTATCTATCACAAATATTTTAATAAAAAATAAACAATCAAAATTGATAGATTTCGGATTTTCTACAAAGTTGTATAGACAAAAAGAACAAGTGATGCCACCTACAATTTATGTCAGACCATACGAATTTTGTTCTAATAACGAATCTGTAATAAAAGCAGATAAGATTGATACTTGGTCATTTGGGTGCATATATTATTTTTTAACAACAAAAACAGTACTTTTTGATAGTCCAACAGCAGATAAACATTCTTTAAATATATTTCAAAATTTAAAACATTGTACATCTGATACTGATTTACATAGGTTTGATGTTTTGGAAGAAGAAGGTGAAAAAGGAGGAAATAATTCTATAATATCAAAAATGCATATAATAAAAGATTTGCATGATAAAAATTTAATTGAAAAAATGTTAAAAATTAATCCAAATAAAAGAAACACGGTTGATGAAATATTTGAAATAATGAAAAACATGAACAACCAGTATTATCAAAAACTCTCATCAATTTATAAAAAAACTCAAATAGATTCTTTATTTTATCTATGCGAGAAAGAAAAATATCCTGTTTCACAATCCGATTTTGATATAAATATTGAAACCCGAATTAGGATAATAGATATGATATTGCAAATAAACAAACAAAATAATTATTCAGATGAAACATTATTTCAAACAATTTATAATTTTGATAGGATCAAACGTTTTAATAAATATAATACAATAATTATATTTATTGTGTATTGGTTGTCTGTAAAACTTATCTCATTACATTCTTTAAAAGCAACAGACATAAAACAAATAATTTGTGCATACGATAATGTTTTACAAATGACGGAATATTCAATCAGCACTTATCATGATAATATATGCACAACTCTAAAATGGGATCTTGATCCAACAACATATTATGATTTTATAATATATATGGAAGAAGAATATCATCCATACTATATTTTTTTAGGAAAAATTTTATTGTTGCATAATAAATTAAACAATCTTTTAGAACAAAGCAAAGCAATAATTATATACTCAATTATAAAAAATAGTTTTAACATTACTGACAAAATATTTGATAAAAAAATAATTAATTATTTAAAAAAGACATATGATGTGTGGAAAAGTATTCTTGTGGACTATAATACAATAGTTTCATGTTTTCAAAACATAAGTAAAAAAAATACCGATATTACAACCAATTATGAAAATAATATTTATAATTATATGAATTATTATTCAAGTACAACCAATAACAAAAATATTTTTGAATGGTTTTTGAACATTGATTATGAAAGTTCTATCGCATCATTTCATAAAGTATATTATGTATAATTTAAAAAAATTGAATTTTATTTTATCAACACTTAAATAATAATATATAATATCCTTATAAATATGGCATCAAAATTAATTGAAACACCCCAATTAGTTCCAATTGAAATTTCAAATGAAAAAAAAAGAGTTACAATTTTGTCAAATGTTATAAAAATGTTAACGAATCGTAAATTATTAGCTGAAAATGATTTGGATAAAAATATTAAAAAAATAGTTGAGACGCAAACTGATGATTATACATATAAGATAAATTTAGATACAAAAGTCGAATCTCCTGAAAATAAAGTATTTATTGTCAAAGTCATAAGTCAAAAAATAACAGCAATAAATAAATCATCTGGAATTTCTGATTTTTTACACACATATAAAAACTTTTCCAAAATAATTATTGTTAATTTAATTAATAATAAAACTCGTCAGCATATTGAAGCAAATTACCCTCACACAAAAATATTTTTAGAAAAACAACTTTTGATGGATATTGTTGCACATGATGTGGTACCTCTCCATGCAATTATGAATCCAGAAGATACAGAAGCTTTTTTGAAAGAAAATTTTGTTCGTAAAAAAGATATGCCAAAAATTTATACAACAGACCCAATTGCACAATATTATGATATGAAACAAGGTCAGATTTGTAGAATAGTTAGACCTAGTGAAACTTCAGGATTAGTTGCATTTTACAGAGTTGTTGTAAAAGGCACCTATAAATAAATTAAAAATCTAATTTTTTAACAACTTATTCTTTTTTGAATCTATTAAAATTTGTCATTTTCTGTGGTTTGTCATCAGGTTTTTTAAACATTGCAAATGTGTCCGAAGTGCCTGAAACTGCAAATGGTGGAACTATTTCCTTTTTTTTATTTTTGTCTTTAATAATAGTCAATTCACTGTTAAGTCGATCCATCAAACTATTATTAAATGCATTTCTTTGTATTTGAGATTTAAATTTGTCATCATCTAAACTTTCATTATCAAAACTTTGATTATCACTCTGATCTCCACTATTATTGTCATAATTATTTTGATCGTCACTAAATTCGTCTGACTCGTAATTATTTTGCTTTTTATACAGATCATAGTCAATATAATTTTTTTGATCCATACCATATGTTTTAATACAATATTCTACACATGTATGGTATTGATTTTTTGAATTTGGACATAAAAAAACTTTCTTCTTTTTAGCTGATCCAGAATTTACTTTCATTGATACAGAGTCTTCAACCAAACTATCGACCAATGTTTCTAAATAAGTAGGTTTTTTTATTGGTTGCTCATGTTTCTGACTTTTTGACAAAACCGAATTTTGATTTGAGTTTAAAACGGTATTCAGGTTTGAAGCCGGAATTTGGTTTTGTACAAGTTTCTTTTTTTTTAAATATTCTCTATATCGTTCTTTCATTAATAGTTTTATAATGTGTCTTCTAACCGGATTGTCTGCATTTTCTATTAGCTCATCTTTTAGTTCGCTAAATGACATATGTTTAATTTTATCAATATCACTTGTATTTTTTGAATAAGACATTATTAATATATATTAATAAGATCTTAATTTGTTTGATAAGAACCCACTATTTTTAAACAATAATATTTTGTTTGTTATTTAATACATTCATTATCATATCTATACCATTACCATTATTTTCGATTTCTAGATTTTCTTTGTTTTCTTTAGGTTCATTACTTTTATCACACAAATCTAGTTCATCTTTATCTTGGTCTTCGTCTATTTCTATTTTTAAATCATCATCCATTTCTATATCAGACCCTTCCATTTTCTCGATTTCTTTAACATCATCAACATTTCCATCTTCATCTATATCATCGTCTGAATCATAATATTTACGTTGATTTTGGTGTTGATTTGGAAAATTAAGGTTTATAAATGCCGTAATAATTGGATCATTTGGCATTTCGTCTTCGCCTGCTTTATAATCAATAATTGTTGGAGCCTTGGGTATATTTGACATTTTATATCCACTTCTGCTTCTACGCCCTCCAAATCGTGTTTTAACACGACGTTTTTCTTGTTGATTTTTAATATAATCGTGTGTTTTTTGTGTTAATTTGTATACATTCAC
>Ga0302186_10003624_pt1 | contig 11221 bp, 12 predicted proteins | sample II_Bog_E1_2_FD_198782 | JGI IMG/M metagenome (GOLD analysis project Ga0302186, IMG submission 198782) | Peat permafrost microbial communities from Stordalen Mire near Abisko, Sweden - II_Bog_E1_1 | ecosystem: Environmental > Terrestrial > Soil > Wetlands > Peat | place: Sweden: Abisko...
AACTGCATTTCTGAACCCATGACTAAAAACTGATTTTTGTCTGGTTCGGCAAAACCAAATATGTGCAAATTGGCTCATGACGATAGTTGAGTAATAAGCGGTTTCAGCTTCGGTCAAGATGTTATTCGGTGGCATGAAATTTGGGTTGGAAATGACCAAAGATCTTGGCAGGGGAATGTGGCTGGAAAATGAATCACGTTCACCTTGGAATGATTGAACATTGTTCTCAAACATTGGCCTCGCAGAATTTATAAATCAGGTGGCCTTTGAGCTGGGGATTGACTTCCATTATAAACGAAGTTTTTGTTTGAAGAACTCAAACTGCATTCAACAAGATAACTCCCATTTGCTAGACTGATAGTGATTACGGAAGATATTGAATCATTTAATGAATTTGCTATCAGAGAATCATTGGATAATTGCAAATTTCGCTTTGGATAAACTAGAGACTTGGATTTGAGAATTTTGTTTTTTGGTCAACATCTATGGTTTGATTTAGATTTTTCTCAAAAAATGAGTGTCTTCTTAATGGGGGAGGTTTGAAAGACTTTGCTATGGCTAGAAATAGCAAGAACAACATTGTACATAGAAGGTTTTTCATATAATTTGCTAAAGAATTTATTTTTATGTCGATGGATTTTATTTTGTTCAATAGAAGGTTTTTCATAGAAATTAAAAAACTTATTTTAATTCTATAGATTTATTTTTTTTTTAAACAAAAAATTCTGGAAATTATATATCTGAATTCCATTTTGTAAAAATGAGTTTGTTTTTAAATATTTTGTAATTTTTTTAATTTTTTTCAAAAAAAATGAAATTTTTACTTGAATTTATAATAATACATATTTGGCAGTATCCTCAAAATTTCAATGAGGAAATTTAAATTTTCATTTATTGATTGCGAATTGGAGTTTTGGATTTATTGTATACTTTGAATACAATTTCGGAATTCCGAAATGAAAATTTTAATTTATGCACTGAAATTTTGGGCATGGCGCTGAACAGAGAAAGTTAGATTCCAATGCGATAATGCTTTTTTAATTTCCAAATTATAAAATTGAACCTTCTTATCGATTAAAAATCTGCCAATTCAAAGTTTGAAAAAATTTATTTAAAAAAAAGATCTCCTAAAAATGGGCAACAAACAAGAGACTGAACAAGTGAACCATTGGTCCGATTTAATACATCTTTCTGAAGAATATGACGAATCTGATTCAGGAGTTAACATTGTGAACAAGCTCGAAATGATCCTCAAGCTTTTGCAATCCAATGACAAATCGATTGTGAAAACCTTAAACAAAAAACCGAAAGTAATTTACCAGTTCTTAAAAATCTCCTTAAATTTGTTTTAAACAAAGCATTGGGAAGTCATGGTGAAACTTCTCGGTCATTCGAACAATCAAATCGGGATCAAAATTCTTCAAATTATTAGCTACTGCTTCGTTTTTCATGAAACCATCGAATTTTTCAAAAACAAAAAGACTCCTCCTGAAATCCTCAAAAAACTTGTCAGTATGTTTGCTCTATTGTTTATGAGTCCGGATCTTGATGTTCAATTGGAATCAGGTCATTTTTTAACATTTTTTACATAAGAACATATAAAAAAAACTAATTTAAAGCCAAAACTATTGAGGATTTTTGTATACATCCAGAGTTCAAACAACCTATTTTGAACTCAGGAATGGTGTCCAATCTAATTTCATCAGTAAAAGATGATGATGATCAGGTAAATGAACAGAAGAATGCTAATCCCAGAACAAAGCTCTTTCAAAAGACCTGTCTTAAGGTGATTTTAAACCTTCTTAGAAATGAAAAAGATGATAAAGTGAAGGTTGGGAGGTAATTTAACGAAAATCTATTTATTAATATAAATTTCAGGTTGCTCTAATCAATTTGAAGGCAAGCACCACTTTAACGAATGCGTTTTCCAAAACCACTAACCAAGAGATTCTCAAAATAATATCTGCAATATTTGCGTTGATCGCTCAAAGTGCAGAATGTCGAGAAGATTTGATCATAAACAGTTGCATTGAAGAATGTGTGAGGATTTATAAAAAAGTTGATGCAGATGATGTGAAGTTGATTTTTGTCAGAGTTCTAGCAAATTTATCTGAAAATGACCTGGGACTTAATAAAATCAAACGATTAGGGGTCGTAAATATGCTTCAGGATGCCATTAAAGATTGCAGACAAAAGAATTTGCTTTATCATTTCATCATGGCGTTCTTGTTGTTTTCCAAGGATCAGGAACTTTATCGATTAATGATGAAGAATAAGTTGTTAACGATGCTTGAAAATGTTTCATTCAGCGCAATTAAAGATTCCGAAAATTTAACAGCGTTACTTTATGGATTTAATCTATTCTCGAAGAGAGCCACTGAATCTAATCTTTCGGAATTGTTTTTGGTATTTATATTTTTTATTTCGAAAAAGCAAAAAATCATTATTTTGGAATTCATTTGATTTTATTAAAGTTTATATAATTTTTTAACTAATGTTAAATTTCTTAAGATCATTATAAGTTTTATTATTTTTTATCTATAGTAGATTAGAAAAATCAATGATCATTTTTTCCATTTTTTATATTATTTTTTTACAAGATCTCATTAAATATGGAAATTTAGTCCAATAATTTTTTTATTGTATATTTTATCCAATTTTTCATCTTAATTTTAATATTTCATGTTTATAATGTTTTCACATAATTACAAATTTTCAAGATAATCATAAATCCTTTATGGCTATATCTCCGTCGAGAAAAAGAGGACTTAGAGAGCATGAATCTAGCCATGAATTCTTTAGCCAATTTATCATTACGGCGAGATTTCCAATTATATGTGGCCAGCAGTGAATTTTTTGACAAATTCATTGATTATGGAGATAAATTGATTACCACAATTTTGAAATTCAGACTTGAAATCGAATACGACATTCTTTTAAATTACACACGAGTGCTGTCCAATATATTCATCAACACTAACAACAAGTTTCTTTGTTTGAATGATAATTATCTGAAATTGCTGAAAGACCTTAAAGTTTGGGTGTTGAACAACTTAAGTCTTCAAGGTGATCCTCAAACAGATCATTCTCAAATCAAGGAAATTAATGAGGATCTTTGTTTAGTTGAGGCAATGCAATTTACTCATGCCTGTAAGTTTTTTAAAAAATCAAAGATTTTTTTAAAATATTAAAAATTTTATTAAACAGTTGTGGAAGAAGAAGAATTAAATAAGTTGAAATTTGCTTTAAAAAGTGTAAAAAATGAAAATCCACATATATCTTGCAAGGCAGCCAGTGTTTGTGCTCATATGGCATTGGAATCAGAAAAGAGGAACATTTTGGTTGAAAAAAAAATTGTTGATGTACTCACAAAAATTGTCCCAAACTTAAATTATTAAGTAGTTTATTAGCATATGATTTATTTGCTTTCAATGAAGGAAAACTCTGTTGTGAGAGAAGGAGCATCAGGCCTCGCGAACATATTGCAATTTCCTGATGGTATAATAATTTTTTTAAAAAAATTATTATGATTTTTAGATATGATTTTATGGTTAAAATTCGATTCCAACAGATTGCAAATCGATGCGGCTTCCAATTATGTTTTATTGCTTCATGGGAAACCAAAAAATTTAAAAGATGACAAAGTTATAACTAAGATAACATTTATAGTTAAACGATCTAGGGCTTATATCAAAATTGGGGGTGTTGGATCAATGAAGGAGACCTTTTCGAGGTTCCAGGCGATGGAATTCATATAGAAACTAAGTTCTCATTATGCTTTTGGTTCATTTATCCATTGCCTGATCGAAGTTTATAGATATTTTTGAAAAGATTTCTTTGAAATTTAAAATTTTAGAAAAGTTTCATACTCTTTTTCAAGGAAGTGATGGTGTTGGAGGCCATTTTGTGATCGATGATACCAGTGAATTACATTTTTTGTTAAAAAATTGAATAAAATAAATTAGTGGAATTTTTTGGCCTTTTTGATGAAAAAAATGGGGAATTCCTCACTGTCAATTTCAATGCAAAAAGCTTAAAAACAGGATGGAACCATTTGATTGTCACATTTGATAATGAAAAGTTATTTATTTATACAATAAGAATAATTTATAAACAAATCATAATAATATTTAATTTCTTTATAAAAGCTCCAAAATCACATTTTATTTTAATGGAAAACCAGCCAAACAACCAATAACTGCCACTGCCAAACAACCAATAAAATATATAGGGAATTCAAAAGATAAAAAAGAGCCCTTTGGAGTTTTATGCGATTTGAGAATTTATGCTAACATTTTAAGCTTAGATCAGATCAGAGAAATAAGTTCATATAATGAAAAACAAAGTAAAAATTCATAATTTACCCATATAAAAGAGATTTTTGAATATATAGTTCATTTTCCAGATAGAATTTGTGATTTGATCAAAGATTCAAAGGGAATTGAGGAACTATTAAAAACTCTATCAAACCCATTCTGCGAAACCCAAACTGAGGCCTGTCGAGCTTTAGCAGCATTGTCTACAAAACGTTAAATTTTATGAAAAATTGCATATTATTGAAATTTTAATGAAACTCAAGAAAGTTGCAAAATGGAAATTTTACGATTGGGAGGCTTCGAACAATTATGTAAATTATTGAATGATAACCATATGCCTTTGAGGATCGAATCTTCGAAAGCTCTATTGCATTTGTCATAATTTTAATTTAAATTTTTCATTTTCTAACATCTAATAAAAAATTTAAAAAAAATCCCACTTTTTTACAAATTTTGATCCCGATTTACAAAATAAATTTGAAAAATTTAAACTGAAAAACCGGACTAAATTCCTGAGATATTAAAGCTCCCCAAAGCCTGTGTTTTTATATAAAAAACAAAAATAAATCGGGTCCTCCAGCTCAAATCCATATTCCCAAATCCAACAAATTCCTTTAATGTCCAGTATGTCAGAATTGAAAAAACGTAAAAAAAGCCTCAATCAAATCGTCAATCCCTCCATTTCCACTAAGCAAATCTCCTTGCCTCAGAACGTTCCAACACACCAAACTGGTTTCCATCCAGTTTCTGTCAAAATCAAGCTCAAAAAAGCCACCATTGGCAATTCCAACACCTCTCCACATTCACTTTATATAAATCCCAACACATTAAAACCTGACATCCCGAAATCGCACTCTCGGAAGTCAATGGTAAAAAATGCGATTTGTTTAGTTTTTTCTAATAATTTTATCTTTTTAGAATCCAAGAGAATTCGCCCCTGAAAAGGAAAACAGTTCCCTTATTCAAAACACAAATCCCATCACCTCCAATAACTCATACTATTATTTTCCTGAACATCAATACTCTAATGTCAAGAACAACCAGACTCCTATGACCACGGAAACACAAACCACCACACATACAAAGGATTTCTCTATGAATCTGGAGACACAATTACATACCACCAATAAAAAGATCCCTAAGCCTTCAAAGAACTCTATGAACCATTTGGAGCTCTCCAACAATTCCTCCAAAACACAATTGATCAATGTAAACTCATGTCAAAAACAGGATTCCAAAGGCAATTCCTCGGATTGCATTGAGGTCAGCTTCTCTCATACTATGGTCCCTGAAAGCTCGGATCTAATGTGTCAAGAAAACCTTCAGATGCCTTGTGAAGAATTCACAGAAAACAGTTTATTTCCTGAGAATGTGAATAAAATGCAGGAAGAAATTCAGAAACCAGTTGAATTCCAACAGGAAAGCGGGTTCGAATACAACCAAGAAACTTTGGAATATTTGATACGCAAAGAATATGAATATAGTCCGAATGGTAGCTATTTCCAAAATCTACAAAAGAACATCACACCCTATATGAGAGCCATTCTGTTAGATTGGATGATGGAAGTGTGCAATGAGTTCACTTTAAAAAGAGAGACCTTTCATTTGGCTGTGAACTATGTGGACCGAATTCTCAGTGCCAAAGCCAATGTACTAAAAAATGAACTACAATTAATAGGAGTAGTGTCTATGTTCATAGCTTCAAAAATTGAGGTATATCTACAACTAAAAAACGAAGAAAAAAGCTAAATTTACTAATTTTAGGAAGTCTATCCTCCTAGAATCAGTGATTTCGCCTTATCAGCTGATAATGCCTTCACAACTGAAGAAATCAAAAACAAAGAAGAAGAAGTTTTAAAGGTAAATTTATTATTTAAGCAATTCTTATGAAACCATTTTTTTTCATATTATAGCTTCTCAAATTCATGATTAACCCACCTACATATTATATGTGGTGCAATTGGTTGATGACCCAATGGGATCTTTATATTGAGCATTCAGATTATGCGAAAAACCATCAAATCAAACGCAAATTCCATCAAGTTTTATCTTTCTTCAAACAACCCAATGAGGAATCCTATGCCTTATTTCGAGAGGTGATGCAATTGGTCGATTGCGCTTTATTGGAAGTTGAATCGTTGCAATATCGTCCAAGAGCCCTCATTCTTTCATTTTTATATCTGGTGCTTGGGAAAAATTATCAACAATTTGATGAAACTCAGATTATCGAACAAATGCCGCTTTTTAATCCAAATTTGTTGAATAGAGAATTCATTTTCAATGATTTGTTCGCAAATTTCATCTTTTGCTGTTTGGGAACAGAACTTTTTGAATTATTGCCTTATATACAATATTGCTCTAAATTCTTTGGCTTGAACTTGAATTATGATCTACCAAATGCAACCAAAATAAACAAAAAACATGTTCTAGAGGTATTTTCTTTTAGTTTTTTTTTTTTTTTATTAATTTTTATTTTTTAGGGACATTTTGAAGAGTTTCTGGCTTATCAAACACACAATCCAAATAATTTGGAGTTTATAAAAAGAAAAAAGACCTTGAACAAGTAAAAAAGATCTTGAACAAGGGAAAAAAAGGGAGAAGCTGAAGAGAACTATATTAAATTTTTTTAAACTAATGTGTTCTTATTTAATAATAATGCATTTTGAGTAAAACTTTTGGGGGCTGTTTTTGAGAACAAGCCCATAATATAAAGCCAATTTTATAAATAAATTTTTTTTTAAAAATGTTTAAAAAATTCATAAACCAAAATAAAAAATGCTCGAAATGGAAAAGACAAAAAAGTCAAAATCAAAAAAATGTTTAAAAAATTCATAAACCAAAATAAAAAATGCTCGAAATGGAAAAGACAAAAAAGTCAAAATCAAATAATAATTCGTTATTCGGAGGGTTTTTTTTATTTAAAAATACCTTAGGAAAAAATTTAAGAAAATCTTAATTTCTGATTTTGCGACCCCCCTATTTTAATTTTTCCTATTTAATTAAACTAGATCATTTATAAACAATTTTCTTTCGAACAGGGGTATATCGGATTAAAAAATATCTTAAATTTTTTCCTGTCATACTTAAGGAGGGATATCTTTTTCATTTTTCGTCAAAAAAAAAACAAATCAACCTTATCAGAACTCCAAATCCATAATCCAAAATGCCAAAGGAAAAGCTTCACATCAATTTGGTCGTTATCGGTCACGTCGATTCTGGTAAATCAACTTCCACCGGACATTTGATCTACAAATGCGGTGGTATTGATCAAAGAACCATTGAAAAGTTCGAGAAGGAAGCCCAAAACTTGGGTAAAGGATCTTTCAAATATGCCTGGGTGTTGGACAAGCTTAAGGCTGAAAGAGAAAGAGGTATCACCATTGATATTTCTCTTTGGAAATTCGAAACTGCCAAGTTCTATTTCACCATCATTGATGCTCCAGGCCATAGAGATTTCATCAAGAATATGATCACTGGTACCTCCCAAGCCGATTGTGCCTTGTTGATGATCGCTTCACCTCAAGGAGAGTTCGAAGCTGGTATCTCCAAGGAAGGCCAAACCAGAGAACATGGATTGTTGGCTTACACTTTGGGTGTCAAGCAAATGATCGTCTGTGTCAACAAGATGGACGAGAAATCAGTCAATTGGTCAAAGGACAGATTCGAAGAAATCCAAAAGGAAGTCAGCGAATACTTGAAGAAGATTGGATACAACCCAGCTAACATTCCATTCGTCCCAATTTCAGGATGGTGCGGTGACAACATGATTGATAAATCACCCAATCTTGCCTGGTTCAAAGGACCAACCCTCCTTGAAGCCCTTGATGGCATCGTTCCCCCAAAAAGACCAACTGATAAACCACTTAGATTGCCATTGCAAGATGTCTACAAAATTGGTGGTATTGGTACCGTCCCAGTCGGCAGAGTCGAAACCGGTGTCTTGAAACCTGGTATGACCGTTTCTTTCGCCCCACAAAACTTGACCACTGAAGTCAAATCTGTCGAGATGCATCACGAATCCTTAACTGAAGCCATTCCAGGAGACAATGTCGGATTCAATGTCAAGAACATCGCCGTGAAAGAAATCAGAAGAGGTAATGTCTGTTCTGATGCCAAGAATGACCCAGCCAGAGAAGCTGCCAACTTTTTGGCTCAAGTCATTGTTTTGAACCACCCTGGTCAAATCGGAAATGGTTACACCCCAGTGCTCGATTGCCACACTGCTCACATCGCCTGCAAGTTCAGCGAAATCCAAAGCAAAATCGACAGAAGAACTGGTAAAGCCCTTGAAGAGGAACCCAAATTCGTCAAGACCGGTGATGCTTGCATGGTCATCTTGGTCCCAACCAAACCAATGTGCGTGGAAGTCTTCCAAGAATACCCACCTCTTGGTAGATTCGCAGTCAGAGATATGAAACAAACCGTTGCAGTTGGTGTCATCAAGGCTGTTGAAAAGAAACAACCAACCAAGAAATAAATAATTTATTTAAAGGAAAGGGCCAATGTAGAGTTTTTTTAGTCTAAACTCAAATTGAAAAAAATTCTTTTTTGATTTGTTTTTTTTTTAGAAATTTTTTTTTTAAGTAAATTAATAATCATTTTATTATTTGAGAAAACAACAAAAAAGTCTTTTGAAAAACAGCCTTTTTTTTCCTCATTTGAAGAAATTAATTTAAAAAAAAATATTTTTTAAACCTAAAAAAGAACTTCCCATTGTGACAATAAAAACACCAAAAAAACTCTTTTGAAGTTGAAGAAATTTAAAATAATTCAAATTCATAAGATGTCTCACATTTCAGCTTTTCCTTTGCACTCAACGCATAATCCACTACAATTAGGATTATCGATGTCTCTTTGAGGTAATTTTGAGATCTCTTCTTTTGTATAAAGACTGCCACTTCCCTCCCAATTGCTTAAATCTAATAGAAAATTAGCTATATTTACATCCCAATATTTCACATTATAAGAACCCCAAAGATAATTTTCAATCAAAAACCCTCCTTCAATATTATTAGGCTCTTTTGATCTTGGTGTCAAATAAGCATTTTGTCTCACATCTCTTTGTTGTAAATGTGTTAATTCGTGGAAAAAAAGGCCTATTAATTTGGCTAAAATTGTTTCTTCTATCGGCTTATCTTTTTTGGGTAGTTGGAAACATTCTGAATCTATATAAATCTTTCCGAATCCAACCATCCCCCAAAAAGAAGCCTGGTCAACAAAATAGATTTTATTTACGTTTTCTTTGAAGAACACCAATGTATTATCGATTTCTACCTGATTCATTCCAGGATAAAGATTTTTAAAGCATAATTCAATTGCTTTTCTTGCCTTTGAAGTACTTAGAATTTTCTGAAACAAATCATGAGCCTTTTGGAAAATAACTTTTTCTAATGATGTTAGGTTATAAAATGAAGGAGTTTTCAAACATTGTATTGATCTAATAGCAGCCTTTTCACTATCAATCAGAGCTCGCGATGTATTAAAAAGGATTGCTGTATGCAGTTCTAAATCGTCAAATGAATTTTTTTCTTTTTCCATTTCCAATAAGAGCGTAATGAAATCTACATAGGGTGAAAGCATATAACGGGTATCCGTTCTCTTGGCAGTTTTGAGAAAATAAGCCATTCTTGGTAAAACAACTTGAAAGACCAAATTTAAAGTTTCTTTTGAAAATTTCATTGGAATTGCCAGATCTTCTTCGACGAGATTCACCTCCACTTCTTGACAAAAATTCACCAAAGATTGTCGATCGTTCCATTTCGAAAGCTGAAACAACTGGATGGTTTTTGCGATTGCTGAAGATTTCAAAACCTTTCGAAAAGTGTAAAAAATTGGAATATTTTCCACCATTTCAATAAAAACTATTTGTTTTTCTGAATTTTTTTAAAAATCTTTCTATTTTTTTTAGAAATTTTATATAGGGGAAAAAAATTAAAAATGGCAGCACCTAAAAAAACTTTTGATAAAAATAAAAAAACATAAAATTTTTTAAAAAATCAAAAAAAAAACATAAAAAAGAAAACAGATTTCCAATTATTAAAACACAACAGATTGCTTTACACATTAAAATTAAAAAAAAATACATTTTTTTAAACATTTTTCCCTAAATTTTAAAAAAACAAATGCTCAAAGACCAGCTTCCGAACAATAACAACCTCTTGGGTTTCGTCCCCGCCATTGTGGTGGACAACCTTATGGAAAAAATCCGTCATAAAGAGGTCCGTAAGATTCCCGAGCGTCAAACATTCAATTCAGTGGTGATGTTCGCGGATATCAGCGGTTTTACGAATCTTTCTGAGAAACTTGCGGTAAAAGGTTACGAAGGGGCAGAGCTTCTGGCGTTTGCTTTGACTAGATATATGGAATTTCTAGTGAAATCAATAGGGAAATCCGGAGGAGACATTTTCAAATTCGCAGGGGATGCCATGATTATCATATGGCCGCCTCCTAAAGAGAACTCTGATGAGGAATTGACCACTCTTTGTAGAAGGGCCATCCAAAGTTCTCTTGATATTCAATCGAAATTACATGAAATCAAGCTGGTTGAGGATATAAAGCTTAGTGTGAAGATTGGGTTTGGGGTAGGTCAAGTAACGATTCTTCATGTGGGTGGCGTTTTTTCAAGAGCGGAGTATTTAGCAGCTGGCGATCCTTTAAAAGAAGCTTTTGAATGCGAGCATTTGGCACCAGGTGGGGGATATATAATAATTTCTGAAAGCGTATATAAGAGAGTCATGAATTATTTCGAATTCGAACTTATCGATCATAAGGGTCATGGCAATGAAACTGATAATTTCTATTATATAAAGAAAGCCAAGAAGAATCAAATGGTTCCAATGAAGGCTGATGCTTTGCTTTTGAACACGAGAATCAAGCCTTCTGATATCGAGGCGATCCGATCATCT
>Ga0302186_10003625_pt1 | contig 11221 bp, 10 predicted proteins | sample II_Bog_E1_2_FD_198782 | JGI IMG/M metagenome (GOLD analysis project Ga0302186, IMG submission 198782) | Peat permafrost microbial communities from Stordalen Mire near Abisko, Sweden - II_Bog_E1_1 | ecosystem: Environmental > Terrestrial > Soil > Wetlands > Peat | place: Sweden: Abisko...
ATTTATTAATTGTTTTATTTTTTTTACATGTAAAATTATTACTTTTTTTCGGATATTGCATTTTGCATTTTAATGATTTTTCATTTTTTTAAATTGTTTTTGTTGTTGATTAATTAGTTTTTCTGCTTAAATTTTCTGGGTGTAGTTTCGAATTATCTCATTAAAGCTTTTAATCTTCAGGTCCGTCTCTTTAAACTCTTCACCAATTTCATCGAAATTCATGATCTGCACAAATACCTTTCTATTTGGCAATAGGTCGAAATAATTGTTCTCCAGCTTCAGATATTTATTTTCTGAATATATATATAAATTTTTCACGAACACCTCACTATAAACAAATATTCCTTTATCATTTTTACTGTAAGTTAGTTGAACATTGGCATCCAAAGGCAATTGCAAATATTTAGGAGCTTTCATAAAATATTGATTTTCCCAGATATGTTCCCCATCCAAGATTCTCATTAAGAAAAAGAACTTCCCTTTATTTTTTTCTTCCATTTTGAAAGTCTGCACAATCTCATTACTGAACGCTTTCAATTGGTAATCGACCACTACTATCAAATCTTTTTGATTTCCTTTGAGATCATAAACATATATTTCCACCGTCACTACTCTATCCGTTTGTAATTCTGATAAAGCACGAATTTCTATCAAGTTTGAGCCATTATTTTCTCTTCCCAACATGATCAAATCCTGATTGAATCGACGGGCAGCATAATGAAGAGCCTTCCAATGGCCATAATGATCAACACTGGCCCAAGAAAGAGCTGGCCAAGCATCGTTGAGTTGCCAATAAAGTGTTCCCATACAATAAGGCTTATGATTTCTATGACTGGTCACAGCCAATTCAATAGCATACGATTGCATGATTTGACTCACATATATGTAATCCTCAAAATCTGTGGGCAAAATACCATGTGTTTCATTCATGTAAAGATTCAAATATTGAAATCCCTTTAAATGCTTTTCATGGTTCTTTATAGCTGAACTGTTCAAGTTACGATCCTCAGGCAATGTGAACAAATCAATGCTATTTATATCTAAAATGCCTTGCATACCATATTCTGTCATAAATCTTCCAACATGGTCTCTGTACATTTCAATAGGTTTACCCCCAGCCCAAACAGTCCAATAATGTGAATCTCCATATTTCAAGCTTTCAGGGTGACCATATCCATAAAGGGGAGATGAAGGCCAATAAGGTCTTTGGGAATCATATTGAGAGATCAATTTTGGGAATAATTCTTCAAATATTGAAAGATACCAATTCCAAACAACCTTAACGTTTTCTTCTGTGAGATTGGTGGTGAAACCCCAATTATTCCATGCCTCGTTAACTTCATTGTTTCCGATCCAAAGAACAATGGAAGGATGTGATTTTATCTTTAGAACTTTCTCAATGAATTCCTCTTGATAATTTGCCATATAATCTGGTGTTCCAGGGTACATTTCGCAGGCGAACATGAAATCATGCACTATTAAAATTCCATTTTCATCACATTTATTGTAGAAATATTGAGATTCAAAATAACCACCCCCCCATATTCTGATTCCATTATAATTCGCTCCAATGATGTCACTGATGAGTTGATCATGTTTTTTATGAGTGACTCTCGTTGAGAAGGAATCTGGAGGAATATAATTAGCACCCTTGATGAAGACATCATATCCATTCAATTGAATAGCGAAAGAACTACCGTTGTTATCTTGGTCTGTTATTTGGTTCAGTTTCACCGTACGGATTCCCATTCTTATTTTGGATACATCTTCTTTCTTTCCAAAGTCATCAAAGAGCAAAAATTCAAAATCATATAGCTTTGAATTCCCTAATCCTCTTGACCACCACAGATCAACATTTTCTAATAGAAAAGTCTTTTCGTAATGAAGACTTGAACTATTATCTTTGGAAGCTATGGTTCCTTGATCGATTAAGACTGATTTTTCTGATGTTAGCCACATTATCAGCTGGAATTTTGCTTGTTTTTCTGCACTAGCTCTTTCCACAAAAGCTTCGGCTCTAACTCTTGCAGAATTAGATTGATTGCCCTTGATGATCTCAATAGTTTCCAAATTAAAATTTTTTATTTTGGCTGTGTCATATCCCACTAAATCGATTTTTTTATGAATGCCACAAGTCACAAGTCTTGGACCCCAATCCCATCCATAATGATATCTCGGCTTTCTACTAAAAGGGGTTCTATTTGGATTATCTGCAGGCACAATTATCGGCAGAAATTCCTCTAGCGTTTGATTATCATGTTTAACAGCTGATTTGAAATGAATCATCAAAATATTATCTGCAGGCTTAAGTTTGTCTTTAACATTCACTACCCATGATCTGAAGAAATTGTTGGCTTTTAGAATCAATTCCTCATTCAAATAGACTGATGCATGCGTGTCTAAACCTTCAAACCTCAATTGAACCATATTAGATTGCAAGATTTTTGCAGAAACGTTGAATTTTGTTTGGTATTCCCAATCAACGGTCTCTATCCATTGGACTCTGATCTCATTGTCGCGATAATAAGGGTCTGGAATAAGATTGTTTCTCATAAGATCAAGATGGACAAAACCTGGAACTTGTGCTGGATACCATTCGTTTTCGAATGAAGAGGAATTTGAGGGGGCTTGACGGAAAAACCAGTTGGTTGAAATTGCATGGGGGGCAAGCACCGATTCCATTGATAATTTCCAAAGAAACAAAAAAATGAAAAGTTTTAGGATCATAAAAAATTTTCTATGATAATTTTTGAAATTGCTTTTTCCCTTTGTTCGTATTTGTTATTTTCTCAATTTTTGGTTTGTATGCTATATATTTTAATGAGTTCATGGATTATCCCAAGAATTGGGTTTTGTTATAACATAAAATAAAGATAAATTATATAAATCAAAAAGAACATAATTCCATTCCAATTTGGAATGTAGATTTGTTATTCAAAACAAAGTTTAAAGAATTTATTTTTCTTTTTCTTTTTTTCAAAAAATCAAATTTTATCGTTAAAATTTATAAAAAATGATAAAAAAACCAACTTTTGGTCTCCATACGATTTCCTCGATAAATCGTCTGAAGCCGGTAACTAAACTCAATTTTTTTACCATTAAATAACTCATGTAATAGGAACAACTTGATGTAAAGCAAAAATTGGTTCGTCTCACTGAATCAGTCAATGTAAAAACATCTAAAAAACCAAACTAAATCCTTAATAAATCCTTTCTTAATATTATAAAGCAAATGAAATCGACCCTAGCAAATGAAGACAACCAAATAGAATCCCTTGAAAAATCCAATAACAAAGTACAAACAAATCCCCTGCAAAATTTATTAAAATTATTCAAAAAAAAAAAAGAATTTCGTTTTATTGAACCAACATATCAAAGCTTTGAAGAAGGCCTTCAATACATTGGCAGATGTGGTAAGGAGATATATAAATTATTACGATGATAAATGAAAATATATTAGATTATGGAAGAGTTGGAAACTTTGAAGGATGATATATATAAGGAAATTAAAGATTCCAACGGTCTACATATAAAGAAGATTGAGGAATTGCAGGAGGTTATGTTTAAAATGAAAGCTGAAAAACAAGACCAAAAGCTGATTTTTGCTTCCCTTGAACAGTAAGAATTTTTCTATTACTTTTTTCTATGAAAACCTTTAAAAACTTCTTAAATATAGAGATCTCAAAGAAAAAATGAGGAACATTGAAAAAAAACAAGAAGACCATTTAATTTACATACAAAAACTCATCGAAAATTCAAAGGAAGATAATAAGGTTCTTTTCGAGAAGTTGAAACTCATGGTTAATAATAACGCGAATCAATTCGAGCTGCTTTCTCAAGACCAAGCGAAAAAAGATCAATATCTCTCAGATCTTGATAATAAAAGCTCATTATTTTCAGATTCCCTGACTGAAACTGGCAAAAAACTCAATAAATTAGAAGATTATGTCACTATGAATTCTCATGATGTTTCTGTGAAATTAAGTGAATTGAAAACCATGATCTTGACCTTTAATAATGGATTCAAACCTGAAGTACAAAATTCCTTGAATGGGTTCAAAGAACTGATTTCCAAATTGGAAGATCAAGGATGCGTTTTAAAGGAAAAAATCGATTTTTTTACGAATCAACAGAAGAAAAACTCATTGGAAAATGAAAAAAACATGCAGGAAATGCAAAAAGAATTCAAGGTAATTACTTTTTTTCTATGAAAAGTGACGATTTTACCATTTTTTATAGGAAAACATTCAAGAAATAGCAGCTTATTTCAAGGAAAATACAGCAACTGTGATCGGAGATTTCGAAAACGCGTTTTATTCAAGCACAAATGATATGAAAAATTTGAATAAGAAGGTAATAATTTTTGTGAGATGATGTTTGAAGATTTTGAAGCTGCTTAATTTGGAAAATTTGTTCTTTAATCAAAAGGAGGAAGTTTCAGCGATGATGATTGATCAGGAGAATCTGATCTCAAAAAGGAATGAAGGGTTAAATAGAGCATTTTTTGAAATTTGCAAAGAAATGAACATTAAAAATCCTTTAATTATTTAAATTTTACTGATTTCTTTTTAATTTTTCAATCAATTTTATAATTTTTCATTTAGTTTCTTCGTTTGTTTTTTTTGTTTTTTTTTAATTGGTTTCTTAAAAAATTTAATGAATTTTTTTTTCTCGAACAAATTTATAAAGAAAAAATCAAATTTAAAAATAGATTAAATATATTTGAAAAAAATATTCTGAAAAAACAAAATAATCATATTTCTGATCAAAACAAAAATTATATTTTTGTTAAAGAAACATTATATTCAGTCAAAATTTAATTAAAATAAAAAGAACGAAATTCGGCCAAATTTTGGAATATTGTTGGACTACTCAATTTATATAATTCACTCTTCAAATAAATCAAAATTATTTATGAATTCCATCAAAATACCTCAATCAGACTACGATTCCAATTGTATCAACACCATTTATCAATGTCTCAATAAAATCAACGAAGGGTCCTTTGGGTACATCTATAGAGGTGTGAATTTAGTGACCAAAGTGGAAATAGCTATAAAAGTTGAGAAATCCACCTCGAAAGCGAAAAGTTCTTTAGCTCGTGAGGCTAAAATACTCCGTGGATTGCAAAATATTTCTGGAGTTCCTGAACTTTTTTGGTATGGAAAAGATAAAAACTTGGATGTCAAGGCGATGGTGATGGAGCTTTTGGGCAACTCTTTAGAAGATCGTTTCAAAAAACACGGGAAATTTTCAATAAAAACCATTCTATTGCTCGGTGAGCAATTGATTGAAATTTTAAAAAATGTCCATTCTCGAGGCGTGTTGCATCGAGACATCAAGCCTGAAAATATCGTTTTAGGTCGTGGCAAGAATTATAAAACAATTTATTTGATCGATTATGGGATTTCCAAACGGTTCTTGAAACAATGTGGCGAACATATAATTTTAACAAATTATAAGCCTTTCATAGGGACCATTCGATATGCGAGTGAAAGTGCCCATCAAGGGTTTGAACAATCCAGAAAGGACGATTTGGAGTCTTTAGGATATACTTTGGTCTATATCATGAAGGGGATTTTGCCTTGGATGCATCGGGGATTTAAATTAGATGAAAAAAAAGCCAAAGTAGGAGAAATCAAAGGAAAAATCAGCCTGGATGAGCTTTGTGATGATATGCCTTCGATTTTTTCTTTATATTTTAAATATGTTCGAAATTTGGGGTTTTATGACCAACCAAATTATGATTATCTGAAGAATCTATTTGCCACATTGCAAAAAAGCATGAATTTTCGAATGGATATTAGAGGCTGGAATTGGAAAAAACCTTGCAGTAAATCCAATGATAATTCATTGAGTTCCGATGGGAGGACTAGAACATGTTCTGGGATAAACGTTCAAGTTCAAAATATCACAAACCCTGAAGAATATGACCCGAATATCACTGATAGACCAGGTGTTTTGATGAAAATGAAAAAATTAAATCAGTTTTCGGAGAAAAAAAAGAAGATAAAAAGCTTAAGAACAACAAAAAGCATCGGTGGAAGAAACTTTGTAATTGTAAACAGTTTTTTAGATGGAAGCAAAACATTGTTTTCTAATAGCAAAAGCATCATCACTGAATCTTCAGGATGTTGGGATGGTCTTAATAATGAAAAAAAGGAAATGATGGCTTTTATGAAATTGGAAAATGGTGCCTTTTTTTAATTTTTTGGAAAATCTTTTGATTATTTTGTGTTTTTTGGGGGGTAAAAAATAGGTGATGATGATAATGATATGGAGGAGTATATTGGCAATAAATCAATGCAACAAATTATAAAAACTGTGGAAAATCCCATAGGAAAAAAGTATATTTTTAGATTTTAATTATTGTTTATTAAAAATGCAAAAATAGGTTCATTCAAAATAAAAAACACAATTTGTAGAAAAGTTTTTTGTATTTATTAGGATTATTTATTTTTTTTTCTAATAAATTTGTTTTCCTTTGTAAAAATTAGCTGTTATTTTAAATTAGAATCAAATTCAATTCCTAAGAAAAGAAATATTTTTTTATATTACAAATAAGAAAATTTAAACAATGTCATTCAAATCTTTTATGAATTTTTTGCTTCTAGACCTCGCTCTTCTCTTCCTCACAACCAACTCTGATAATGAATCATATGGGGAATCCAGTTTGAAAATCTTGATTTATTCCTATTTCTTCAGATGTCTCTGGAATATTATTTTCAATGAATTCATACATAGATTATTTCATCATGACAATGCAATTTTCTCTTGTTCTAATGTATTTTCCCGTTTTTTAAATAATTTTAATTATTTTCATTGAGGGTGTTGCATTTTTTCTTTTAGATTTTAATGTTTTTAGTGATATCCTTCCTGAATATTTGCGTAAATTATTGCGTTTTGGTGATGTGCTTTCAAAATTCTTTTTTAATGTATTTTTAAAAAAACCCATTCTTCCTTATTTTCCATAACCAAAAATTTCAATTCAGGTCAATTTTATCAAGCATTTTGCTAATTTTTTGCCATTTGTTTTGGCAAAAAAATTTTTCTGGTGGAAACAAGTTAAAAGTAAAAAAACAAAAATATTGTGATTTATTTCTTTTTCTAAAATTAAAAGAAAGTTTTGTTATTTTTCGTGATTTTGGGCTCAATTATTTCCCTTTCCTTTTGCACCAACTCATTTTATGAAACCCTCGCTTATCTTTCTCTACTTGTTTTATGTTATTTCCTGACCGAACATCTGCTTTGGAAATCCTCGAACACATTGAAATTACAAGCTGATGAAATTAATGAAGTTTCATATTTCTTTGCAGGAATTTTGACTCTTCTTTATTTTGTCTATGAAGTTACTTCCATTTCATTTTTAAGACGTTTTATATTTTAGATTATGACTGAACCTGATGATCTTCCGGAATCCTCCCATGAATATCAAGGTCTGATTCCTTCCTATCTTTTGACAAGCCTATGTGCAATGGTTTATTCTTTGAATTTGAAACATGGAGAAGGATATTTTCATTTCGATGCGATCTATTATTTCGAAAAAGTGAAGGTGGAAAGCATTGCCATAACGATTATCCTTTCAGTTTTTGCTTTGATATGGAAATTAGAAATTGCTACTTTGAAAATGCCTTTCCATCCAATATTCATTCTTACTTGGATCATTTTTAGTTTTGGTAAATTACTAAAATATTTTTATTTTTAAATTTTTTTTTAAGGAATTTGGAGCTTAATTAATTTTTTTGTCACTAAAGATGACCATATTCCTTTGCAAAATCCTTTTGGACCTCTTAATTTTAGCAATAGTGACGATCTGTTGCCAATTTCAGCATTAGATATCAGTTATGATTTCGAAGGGTTCCTAAAAGTAATAAAACAAGACAAAAATTCAAGAAAAATCTTGATTATGCTGGTCATAAATTTTAGTTTCACCTTTATAGAGTTTATATATGGGGTATTGGGAAACAGTTTGAGTCTGGTTTCGGATTCTGCTCATATGCTTTTTGATAGTTCCGCTTTGGCTGTCGGCCTCTATGCCTCTTTTATGTCAAAACTGAAGCCAGATGCGTTTTATACTTTTGGATACGCACGATTTCAAGTGCTTTCTGGATTTATCAATGCTGTTTTTTTGATGTTTGTGGCATTTTCCATTTTTAATGAAGCTTTGGAAAGAATGATTGAACCACCGATTGTGAACGCTCGACAAATTATTTTCGTTTCGGTGATTGGGTTCGCTATCAATATTGTTGGATTGTGCTTTTTCCATGAACATGCTCATTTTATCGATAATTATGAGAGTGAAATTCCAGAAATCGGTTGAATAAATTATAATTAGAGATGTTTTGTTAAATTTTAACTAATTAAGTAGAAATGTCTGAAAAGAAAAGAGGAGATCATAATAAGCATGATGTTGAGAAAAAAGATAAAAAAAAACATGATGAACATCATCACGATGAGCATGATCACGATGAGCATGCTCATGATGAACATGATCATGATGAACATGATCATGATGAACATGATCATGATGAACATGATCATGATGAAGATAATCATGATGAACATGATCATGATGAACATTGTCAAGATGAACATCATCATCATGAGAAACATGATCATGATGAACACCATCATGGTGAACATCAGCATAATGAACACTGTCATGAGGATCATGAGCCTGATGACCATAATCATGAAGAAAAAGATGATGAACATGAAGACCATCATTTGCATAACCACGATCATCATCATAATGAAAACCTTTACGGTTACTTTAAAAAATTTTTAATTAGATTAAATTAAAATATTTTTTAGGAGTGTTTTTACATATCGCTGCTGATACACTTGGAAGCGTTGGTGCATTTTTTATCTAAAAAATAAATAAAATCCTTTTATTCTAGGGGTCATAATTTCTTTGATCCTCATAGAGCTATTCCAATGGTACATAGCAGATGCCATTGCTTCATTTATTATCTCTCTCATGATATCTGGGAGTATTATCCCCCTCATTAAATCTTCCGCTGAGATTTTACTTCAAAGCTATCCAAAAAAATACAAGAATAAAATCGTTAAATTACTTGCCAATGTATATACTATTTCAAAAAAATGAATAATTAAAGATCAATTTTTAGATCAATAAAATCCCTGATATTGTGGCATGCAAAGATATCAACATATGGGCCTATACTAGCAATTATTTAGTCTGCACAATCTGCATCATAACTAAAAATGGAATCAATCAGGAGGCCCTCACCAAAAAAGTTCGAAATGAAATGAAAAAGATTTCGCAAATAAAGCACACAACGATCCAAATTCAATCGGAAACCTAATCCCGCACATTCTGAAATTAAAAACATCTTTCGAAAAAAATTTTCAAACTTAAACTTAGAAGAATTTAACGTAAAAATTTCATTAAATGGATGATAAATCAAACAAAATCCTCAACCCTCCACCTCACAAACCAATCAATCTCCTCCAAAGCCCTTCTCTCTTCACCTCTTTCCTGACCCCTCCGACCTCTCCCAATGACCTTCATAAATTCCGAGCATTATATCCAATTCCCAACCTCCCTCAATTTGAAACCCCTTTGACAGTCAAACGGTTTGTAGATTCAAGTGTCCAAAAAAAAACCGAATCAAATCACACATCACCCATTAATCAAAATTCAAGCTACAATATGGGCCTTGCTGCGTTTTGTTCTCCCAAAGAGAAATCTGCACAATTCTTAATGGAAAACTTCAATGGATCACCCAAAAGAAGTTACCAAAATTACAATGAATCCCCTAGAATTGTCAAAAAAGAAACGTGCAATTGTCGTAAGTCACAATGTTTGAAATTGTATTGCGAATGTTTTTCGGCAGGAGAAGTTTGTGGAACTTCATGTGCATGCTCAAATTGCAAAAACAACAAAAGCTTTCAAACGCAAAGAAATGAGACGATTGAGGCAATTTTGGTGAGACAACCTGATGCGTTCAATTCGAAATTCGAAAGGAAAGGATCTAAAAAGGAAACAAAACATAAAAAAGGGTGCAATTGTCGGAAATCCAATTGCTTGAAGAAATATTGTGAATGCTTAAGTGAAGGAATAGGTTGTTCTGCTAGTTGCAAATGTGTCGATTGCAAGAACATAGGTCCGAAAACAGAGGGTAAGGAAGAAATTGAGAAAACCATAAAAAAAAGGAAACTAAACCCGGAAGAACAAAGAGAAGAAAAGACTGTGATGAAGAAGAATATTAGGCTTTCCTTTGAATGAAAATCTGGGTGTATATAATTATCAATAATAGATATGTTTTAATTCAATTAAGTCTTATTATTTGGACTTTGATAAACCGCACCATTCATAAATTCTTAAAAATGGGTTAACATTCTTTTTTATTCAAAGTACATCAGGTTCTATCAAAATACATAAAAAAATAAATAAATTAAAATGAGCAAAAAAACAAATGAGGTATTACTTTCGTTTTGGTTGCTCCAGTTCATTAATTTTTTAAAAAACCACCATTTCGAAATTCAAACCGACTGATTTTAAATAATTTTAGATATTTTTAAAATGGCACTGGTAAAAAGCGATGGAATAATTTCTCTAATTCTTTAAAGTTTAAGCTCATACGATTTTCCTTAAGGTGCTAAAGGTATTTATCTAATTCCTGCTTCATCAATTCCTGGAAATATTTATCTCTAAAACTACCACTGCCTAATCTTTCTTTCTTTTTCAAAAAAAAGAAAATTTGACATAAATTAAACTTAAAAAACTATTTTTTAAAAAAGAAAAAAGAGTTGTTTGGGCCTTAATTTTATAATCCCAACAATGTTTTAAAAATAGGGTTTATATTCAAATTAATAAATAAATCTCCTCCAAGTTTCAGCAAAAATTATAATCAAAATGTTTAGCACATAAATAAAGATTCAGAAACAACGCCATACACTTCGTTCTATCTGTATAAGTTTTTGTGCTAGAAAAAAATTGCTGACAATGACATAGTGGCGAACATGTTTCCCCTGCACGCAAAGCAGAATTTCTTTTTCTTAACTGAAGTCCTGAACAATTTTCAATAATTAGAAGTATTATCAAAAAATAAATGAAAGGTTTCATATTTTTTCTTTGAAGAAGATGGAAAAAAAGAGAAATTTATACAAAAAATAGTAGGTGTTTTAAAAGTTATTCGTTTCTTTTTTTTTCGGTTTTTTTTTTTTGCAATTGCTTTAGTAATGTGATTTTTAA
>Ga0302186_10003629_pt1 | contig 11218 bp, 17 predicted proteins | sample II_Bog_E1_2_FD_198782 | JGI IMG/M metagenome (GOLD analysis project Ga0302186, IMG submission 198782) | Peat permafrost microbial communities from Stordalen Mire near Abisko, Sweden - II_Bog_E1_1 | ecosystem: Environmental > Terrestrial > Soil > Wetlands > Peat | place: Sweden: Abisko...
TAGATTGTTATCCAACATCGACATCCAAACGTTAGTTGATGTGTGTTGTTCATATTTTACATGATCAGTATCTATCACCCCAAAATTTACACGTTCCACAAATTTATTTTCTTCATCGTTTTGCGTAATTATATAATTCTGCTTTTTTGATATATAGATCTGTAAATCATCATATTCATTAATTTGACGTTTTTGTGAATTTTTGAAGTCAAAATCGAATTCCACACGGTTTTTATTCATTTCTTTGAGATCCTTTATGTTCATCGGTTTTTTCTCATTATTATTTGTTGAAAATTGAATTTCACCTGTTTTTTTGTTTATTTTTGCCCATAAAATTATGAGATATATATGCAATTTCATATATAACTCAATATAATCATAATAATCCAAAGATCTTTGGAACCAAACACGAAAAATGGAGCTTTCTTTCGGAATATCATGTCTTTTCCACTGAGAATAATAAATGAAAATTATCAAAAAACATATAATTTTACATTTCTAAGATTTTTATTCACTTTTTCTGCTTCTTCCCTTATTATGATAATAATCCAAGCTAAAAAACTGAATTTTTCAGTTTCATCTAAATCTTCTTGAGATTCATATTCAGTATAATGTCCATCTAAAATAGCGATGAACAGTTGAATTAGAATTAAATTCACGAGGACCTAATTTAAATAAATTAAAATAAAAGAAAGTGAAATTTTGTGAACATTAAAAGAAAAATAAAAGATCAGTCCCATGGTACTATCTGCATCCATCAAAGGTTGAAAATCCACATTTCCAATTAACAGCATCAAACAATTCAACAAAGATTTGGGAAAAGAACTGAAAGAGTTTAAAACAACTCCAAATGTGAAATAGGCCATCACTGAATATGCAATGATGACTATGGAAAACATAAAAACATAAAATATGTAATCCAATTGGGCATTGGATATAATATCCAAAAATTTTGATAGCCTTTTTGAAAAATAAACATATTTCAAATTTTGGAGAATAAGGAGGAATATTGTCAATGCCTGAGTTTGCCTATAAAATTGGAAATTTTGAGATTGTATTTCCATGTTATAAAAAAAATCCATATCTGTCGAATTTTGGATTTTAGAAAATTCATAACTATCTTTATTTGCAACGGTGTTTATCTTCAACCAAGTGACTATTGCGACAAAAACCATAATTTGTGCGACAAGCTCAACAAAATTCATTATTGAATGAAACAAATATCGTTTTATTGAAAAAAAGAATCTCTTAACATAGCAAAAGATCCTCATAATGATTAAACAAACCATATCTTTCATTTCGGTTATCTGTTAAAAGATATAAATTTAAAGATTTATTTTATATGTATATATAATTTCTCACATTGTTTTTTGGGTTAATGTCAAAAATATAATTGAATGGTTTTTTTTTGAATTCTGAATGATAAGGAGTAAGTGCTTTATAATATTTCCATTCCACCCACCATTGTTTTACAATTGACTTCCAATAAAATATATAAAGAAAAATTATGATAAGTTCCAAAAAAATTTGCACTCCACTACCCTCTTTGGAATAATAATCAAAATAAAAGACCTATAAAAATTTAATAAATATTGTTTCATAGTAAAAAACAAAAACGTTGTTAATGGTATGTGGCTCTACATCTCCACTCATTCTAGTAATAAACAAGTTCTTAGAAAAAACATAATAATCATAATAATGAGAATAAAAGATAGTGTCAAAATTGATAATGCCCAATAATGCATTAAGTGGGGCATTATTCAACATCCAATTTTCTAAAATCAGATTATTTGCTGTTTGGTTTCCTTTCTCGAAAACAATGGCATATCCCCCAGCCGAATTACTTGTTGATATATCACCGGGTTCGCTATAACTCCAATCTGGCTTTGGATAACCTGTAATGTAATTAAACAAAGTGGAGGTGAATTCTCCCTGAAATTCAGAAAAGGGGTCCATTACACCATAAAATCTCCGATAATAAATGAGGGGTAAAAAAGGTGGATCCTGGTTTATGGCGTCAGATTGGACATCAAAATAACGAAAGGTCACTCTTGACCCATAATGACCTACGATATCAAACCCAGCAGTTTCCATGGAATGCCATCGATTGTTATCATCGACAGTTTTATTCAATAGATAAGGGTTTTCAATCAAAGGAATATAAACCCCAAACATCCAATCACTGACATCATATAAAAATCCGATTTGAGAATGGGTTAATTGTTGACTAGGGGTCAGAGGGTCAAAACAGAAATCTTATAAATTCATTAAGATTTGAGAATTAAATGATTTAGAAACCTATATTTGGTTTGGAAAAATCATAAAATGAACAAAAGCTTTGATTGAAATAGGAATTAATTACACTTTGTATTTCGTAATTCTATGAAATAAAACGTAATAATAAAAAAAAAATCAAAGAAAAAAAATACAGGGCCATTTGGAATTTGTCTTCCCAGGGTATAAATGTACAAAAGGACGAACAATATATGGAGGAAAGTGTTTTTTACCAAAGAAAAAATATGCGTTTTTCTATGTTGTTTTAATCTCTTCAAATAAATTTATTTGAGAAATCATATCATTTAAATTTCTTACCTCCTTTTCCTCAGCTTTTTCTTCCTGTATTTTTTCGATCTCATTAAAAATTGATTTTCTTCTTTCACTAACTGTTTTTACAAGGTCTGTGTTCGCTCCTCCAGATGTCAAACTTTTGAATACCTATTTTTGTTATATTCTTAATGAAGTTTATGCTTTATCTTTTTACATTAATATGCAATCTATCTAAATTATGAATAATGATTTCTGTGCCAGTGAATCTAGACCTCGCTTCTTTTTCAATAAAATCTTGATTTATATTTCATTTTTTAAAATTCTTAATATATTTGTAAAAATTTTACATTTCTCTGATTGAGTGCGTTTGCTTAATGCTTTTGCATTAACTTCTTCATTCTCATTTTCATCATCCATTGGAGGTTTCATACATAGCAAGTTAATCCATTTTTGTGTTAATGCATTTGATTCAGTAGCTGAAATTCTCGAAAGAGCAGATAAGGTCAAATCTAATTTTCCTTTCAATGTGAGATAATTCGATAAAATAATCGCGATGAAAAAGATTAGCAAAACGAGGTTGAAAACACAATAGAAAAAACAATAGAAAACGAGGTCAATGGTGCCAGATTCTGCAACAAATTCTAAATAAAAGCAAGACAGCATCTAAAATAAAATAATTTAATGTTCTTTTTAAAAAAATAACATATTGGAAAAGATAGCATAGGCTCGTTGGCAGGTCTTGGAAATCTGGATTGTGGGATCCGTTTTGAATGTTAGCCCATGTTGCAAACCCCAACAGAATAATGAACATATAAAATAACATTATCATGAGATCGTTTCGAGCTTTATCCAATGTTAAGAACAACAATCCGAAGGAAGGAAACATCCGATTAAAATAGGTGATGAGATCTATAAGAATCAAAAAATTCATCAACATTGACACATAAAACACAGTTTGAGCGTCTTGATAATATAAAGCAATAAATTCCAAATCATGAAAAATCACTAATGGACTGAAAGGAAATCGACTAAAAGAACAAAACACATAAAACAAAATATAAAATAAATGGAAATTGACTTGGGGTTCACCAAATAAATATCATAAAAATAAAAGATGTAGGAAATGCTTATTATGAAAAATGAATTTTTTAAAAGGTTGATCAAAATCTCATATTCTATCTCCAACGGTAGTTGAGTATTATACCTTGATATAAGAGTAAAGAGAGTCTATTTATAAAAATGTTAATTTATGGTAAAAATCATCACTTACAGTCAAGAAGCCATAAAGGAAAAGACTCGTTGTCCATGTTATAAAAACGATCTTGATGACAAAATATAAAGTTAACAACATCTCATTAAATTGATGACTGCTATAAAGTAAAGGAAACCCACCTTTCATTGTTGTCGAGAAGGATATTGTTCCCTGAATTGTTTTTGTATATGTGAAGATGAATTCTATGTAGACTTCCGAAATTGGATTGAAAAAAAAAAGGGATATATCAATTTCCTTGAGGTATGATGAGTATTCATAGAAATAGGGTCTTGTTTGTTGAGCTATATAATAGGCCACACTATAATTCAATTCACCAGGAATTAAATAGGTGATCGATAGATCATTATAACGTTTCAGATAAACGTTTTCAGGATATTCTTCTATCATAGCTTCAGGATCAAGATCTGAGTCGATTGTTATATTGACAGCAGCTGGCACAGTGTTATTAGCTGTCGTCCTGAGATACTTATAAACATTATCAATGATTTGTGGATTATATTCTGTGGTTGAGGCGTTTGTGAGTTTAATCGCAACGCCTAAAAGAAGGTTGTTAAATTTTATATAATGTAGATTTGTTCTATTTGATTCTAATTTATCCTTTTTGAAAAATGATGGCAAAGAAGACAGGTCCCCCGTCAAGTTATTTTTTAAGTAAAGCATTCCTATTAATGCGTTTGAAATGAAAACATCATAAATAATTTCAGGGCTGCTCATCATTGACACATCCGGAAGAAAATATTCACCTGCCATGTCAACAGGCCGATTTATAAACAGAGATTGGATAGCGTCTGTGGTATCATTTAAATCGGTAACACGATATTCAATCAACATTGTGATCATAAAGAGAATGTTTACCATAAAGGATCTGGAAAATTCTTGAGTTATACTTTATAAAAACCATATTATTACATGTAGAACCATTTAGATGTCCGAGGTTTATCAAGTTCTCTCTCTAAATCAATAAGTTCATCATCAATTTCTTTCTCTTCTACAACGGTCTGTGTTGGAAGGGTACCTTTTGAATTTGGATCTAAAGGTTCGTTTGTTTTCAGGTTTATATCTTTATTGTCTATTTCAAGTTCTAATTTAGCATCTTCTTCTTCGACTTTGTTTTTTGTATCAATGTCAGGTGAAAGGTTTATCCTTGGCTCAAAATTTTCTAATGGACGATCACCTGAAAAAATCAATTGTTCTTTTGGTGATTTTAGGGGAGATTGTGCAAGTTCTATGTTTTTTTTCATCCAAAATTATTTTTGAAAAAATCAATATTTTTTAAATAATGGAATGATTCCAAAATCTATGAAATTTTTCAAAAATTTTTCATTTTGAATTTTGATCTTATAAAATTTTTTCATAAAGAAATAAATATTAAACAAAATTTCTTGTTTTTTTCTAATTTTTCATATTGTCTTATAATAAAATAATCGGCTCTTAGTTCTTATATCCTGTGCCTCCTTTTTCTATTTCTTTAAAATTTTTTATCCGAAGTTCGATGACCTTTTTTATTTTCGTTAATAAAATATTCTCTTGTACTTGATCCAGTCCTTTTTTCTTCTGCTCCTCATTGCTTTGATAAATTATTTTAAAAAGAGTTTCCCATGAATCTGTCTGAGTATCGGCCTCAATTTCGAGCAAATCTTTTTCCACTTGGATTTTCGATACCTTCCTTTCAACCACTCTCTCATTATTAATTCCATGGTGATAAGACTCTATATTTGAATCATAATTAAACTTTTTTGAAGGGTCGATCAGTCTCACGATAACATGGTTTCCATCTAAAAAAATTTTAAAAACGATATTTTAGTATTTATTTTTTATTTTTACCAGTCTGATCATAGATGAATTTGGTTAAATCATTCCATTTGTCTGGAACTCTTCCCAAATAATCAGGAGACAATGTTATTGCCAGGTTCGGCTTTTCAAAAGACACATTATCAGACAAAATATCTTTCTTGAATTTATCGAATTTAAAACTTGTGGGGATTTCTTTTAAAAATTTGAAGTTTTCTTTGATTTTATTAAAATATGCCTCATTGTCGTCCTTGTAGCCAATCAAATAACAATTTATTTTATTGATGATTGGATCATTTATGCAAAATTCTGATATTTCAGCTATTACAGGTTTTTTTGGTTCTTGGAATGGCAGGGCATTTTGCCCACCTACAAAAGTGATTGGAGGTTGGTTAATGGATTGATGTTGTTGAATAGGAGGATGAGGGAAAGAATTAGATTCATTTTGTGCCCCTCCAAAAACAGGTTCTTGTTGTGGATAATTTCCAGAACGCTGCTGAACAGGAGGATTAGAGCACAAATTAGATTGGCTTTGGTTCACTTTCATATTTGATTGATTTGCAGCTGTTATTCGGTCTTTTGAACTCATATTACTTGCCACATTAGAAAAATTTTGATTTTGAGTAGGTTGCTTGGGCCTGGAAAACAAATAATCATTTGTATTTTGGGAATTAGAATTATTTGGATAGGTTGCGGTATTTTGATTATCTTTTGACCATGTTTGGGAAGAACCTTGCTGATTAGACACGGGAGGTTGGAGCCTACATCAAAAGATTTATTTGATTTATTTTTTAAAATGGAACTTTGGAAGAGGAGGCTCAGAAAAAACATAATTAAGATATCTCTCTTTGCTAAACAAAGGGAAAAATGGTTAAAATATTCATTTACATCCCAAGAGATTCACTGATGAAGTTCATTTGAAACTGCATGCTATGTTTTATAAATTTTGAAAGAAACATTATTATATTCATACTTGTCCATTTTGTCTTGAAGACGGTTAATATTTTGCTCGATGGCGATAAGGGAGGAAGAGATCTTTCCTAATTTTGAATCAGATAAATTTTCAAACTCTTGCAAAGTTAGAAAGGTCGGTGCATTAGAGACATTATTTCCCATTTTCTTAAAAAAAAAAAATCAAGAAGGATTTTATGTTATTTAAACTTAGAAAATTGTTTTTCGGAAATTCAGCGTCCTTCAATAGACTCTATTGATTTTTTTTTATTTCTTTATAGAATTCCTTGGAAATATTGAATTTCTATATAAATTCAAATTATAAAGAAATAATTAAAATTACATATCAAATAAAACAAAATGAATCCTGCACATTGGGAGAATTCGAAGCTCTATCAAATAAAGAAGTTTCTCTTTAATAGTCAAAATGCGACAAAGGATATCATAATAGTGATTCCCATCTGCAATCAAACGACAGCTGATAAGGTTGCTTGCTCTAAAGACTTTTGTCAACAAATATTAGACTGTCTTCCAGAAGAAAATGGAGAGTACATTGGATCAAGAGTTTGTTCATATTCTTATTTTCAGAATAGTCCCACCTCAGTTAAAACCTGGAGCACAAATAAAAGAGAGGTGAAAGAAGGATTGGGAAGTAAATTTATTCTAAAGACAATCTCCTAAGTTTTTGATTTTTAAGGTATTCAATTTACTGGATCTGCCACTGGTGGTTGCTATCAAGGCAGTGTCTTCAAACAAATTTATGATCTTCAAAAAGGCAATCTGAGGAAAGAAAGTGAAGCATACATGATCACGTTTCCTACTACATTTTGTCTCGCTGTTGGTTGTAATTTGGAGACCAATACTATAAAAGTACGATGATTTATTATAAATATTGAAACAAATTTCTTTCTATAGGGAGCTATTAACATGTTTTATGTTCTCTTTGAGTTGGCTAATACAATATATAATGCTTCACAATTTCTGCATTGTGACCCAGATAACGTGATAAATTACTCTAAAAATGAATTGCCATCAATTTTTCCGAATTTCGGTAAACCTGCCCCACCTGCTTCAAATGGTTTAGTTTCCGAGGAAATAGGACTCAAATGCAAAAGAAGATTCTACAGTGGAGCTGAACTCTTAATAGAATTCAACAAATCATTTATTTCTTACGAAATCGAGATCTATTCAGAAAAGGATAGCAACCCACTCATCAAATGCATAACTGACAGAGAGATTTTCTACGCAAACAATCTAGAAGAGAACAAAAACTATTTTGCTCGAGTTCGTGGTGTGAATGAAGAACATCACATTTATACCAAATGGTCAAAAGACCTTTTATTTCATTCTCTGGGTATTTAATTCATTTAAATCATGATAAAATCTATATTTTAGCTTCTGATCTTCAAAGATGTTTTGTCGATAGAAACAAAAGGATTAAATATATCACTGAAGAAAGAGATAAACTGAACAATTTAGCCATTGAAGCTGATCTCCAACTTCTGGGAGTCGAAACATATAACTTCGTGACATTTGGACGACCTGGCTCAGGAAAGTCGGCCTTTATCACGACAAACTTCTCAGTCTTATACGAGGAATATATCATGATTGCAGCCATTTCAAACTCCCAGGTGAGTTTCACTCAAAACATCTCTAGATTCCCTCTCAATAAAAACCAAACCTTCATTGGAAAGGATGTTTTTGGCTTCTCAGAGGACAATTTCAAAGACGTTCTGGATCAACTTCTGGCTGGACAATTGGTTGATAGATACAAGCAAGGAGAACCTAGGAAAGGACCCAATGTAGTCAACAATCCCAGCATCAATGATATGATTCACGTGGTGGTTATGGTCATGGATTCCACAAACCTTGATAAAAAAATGATCATGAGTGAATATATTGAATACATCAAATTGTTTCAAGCTCAAGGTATTTACCTCTTTTTTATATTCATTTTATTTTATTATCTATTAAAAAGGTTATGCTCCAGTGGTAATTTTGACGAAAATCGATGAATATTATAAAAAGAAGCTCGGAGTCAAGAAAATGGACTGTCCTTCAAGCACGTTATTTTCAGATGGCTTTGCGGAAGAAGCCGTTGACGAATTCATGGAAAACAGCAACAATTGCATTTCCAGTCGCAATTTGGTGTTACCTTGCATCAGCTATACAGGGCCTTATTTAGAAGCCGATGAAGCCATTGAAGCATTGACCATCATGAATCTCAACAAAATAAAGAATTCAGCTTTAACTTTCCTTCGAGATTACTACAAAAATGATATTTTGATCTATAATGAAAAGAATGAGTTTCTTGGTCATGTGAAGACATCATCGATAGACGCTTTCTTGGAAAAAATAAAGCAAGATATTTTGAAAATTCTGTTGAAAGGCAGTGACGATGAAGACATTTCATTCGATTTCCTGAATATTAAGCTTGAAAAGGTGGCGAAACAAGATGAAAGTTTAAAAAGAATCAGGGAAATTTTCGTTCTGTATAGTGATGAAAGCATCAAATGCAAGAAAAACCCAGCAATTAGAATAAAAGTGAAGAATGAGGAAAAGGAGAAGAAAAAACCTGTCAAGGAAGAAAAAAAAGGAAGCAAAAATGAAAAAAAAACGAAAACGCAAGGTGGTTGCAGATCAGAAGATGTTTCTGATGAGATTTATTCAGCAAACCCTGATAGGTTTAACATCACCTTGAAATACGGTGAGCAAAACTACGAAATCAATTTGCTCCATTTAGACTTGAAAGGAGTCTTTAGTCAACTGTTGCCATCGAGTCCTTTTGGAGAACTAATAGACAAGAAACCAAAGAAAAAACCTGAAGGGGAGCATAAAAAATTGATTGATTTTGTTGAATTCCCTGAAGGCAGAGCATTGTTTGAATTCGAAGATCCTTCTGAGCCTTTGATTTATCTACTGCCTTATAACTACGAATATGAGCTCTCTGAATTCCCCTTTGATATGAATTTGGCTGAAGTAAGAAATGCTTTGTTGGAGGATGGAAGGATAAATGAAAAAGATGTTTTTTTCTTTATGGAATTTGACAAAAGGATTGGAAAAGGACAAGAAAAAAAAGTGAAGTTGGGAAGTGTTCTCACCAAGAAAGGAGAGGATTACGTTCTCAACGTGGATAAAGTGGAAAAGGAAAAGGTTTAAGTAATTTCATTCATTTTAAAAAATTGATTAAAAAAAAAATCTTGGTTTTCAAGCCAACAAAAAAAAAATCAAATTAAAAAAAAATAAAATATTTTTCTTGTTTTTATGTAAATATTATTCCTATACTATTCTATTGTAAAAATTGGTTTTTTTTTTAATTTGTATATAAAATTTCGATAATTTAAAATTACAAAATAATGAAACTTAAAAAAGATAAAACCATCAAAGAAGAAGATGAATTACAAGAAATCATTGAAAGCCAAATGAGGGAAATTTGCCTTATTGAAAGAAACCCTGAACAAGAAACCATCAAAAATTTACAAAAGGGATCAAAGAAGAACAGAAAATCGCCAAAATCAAAGAAAATTATATTCAGTTATCAGCAATTTCTATTTAACAAAGAAATTCATCTTTTTATTAAGGAATTCCACTATTTATAGAAGACCCAAATGGCTTAAATCGAATCATTTTCGCATGATCAATGATTGGAGTTTCTGGTTTGATGGATGGAAATTGATGAATAACGATGACCAGGCGAATGATGAGACAGGAAATTGCATAACTTCTCAAGCATTCAGAAGATAATAGCCCACGAGATAGGGAAGATGGTCCGAAATTCAAGGATCCTTTGACTGAAACCAGGCCGATATTAAAAGCTATGACTTTACATCCAATTTTGAGCACAAATCAAATCACTCAAGTTTCCAATGATAGTAAGAGTTCATTGACTTTGCCAGGAAATAATGAATTTCTTGAAAGCTCGAAACAAATATGCCAAAGTTTTTCTCAGATGTTGCTTTGGCTTCCCCGAAATCAAAGACTCAAATTGTAGCTTTGGCACCTTCAAAGGATTTTTCCTACGAGAGTTTAAGCGCGGCTTCGAATTTCTCGAAGAGGTCGAAACTAGATAATAATGAGACCAAAAACAAATAACAATGTGGAGAAAATATTAGAGAAAGTGAATGAGAATAATGAGTGCAAGAGAAAAAAGAAGAAACTCAGCAAAACAACTTCTAAATTATATGGGAATTTCGAGAATTCGCTGAAAACACTTGGAGTGACGAGTCCTTCGCTCAAAAATAAAAGAAGAGGGATGAGTAGATCGAATTTTTTCCAGAAAAAAGAGGAAAAATGGAAAAAGGAAGAAAAAAAGCTCAACGATAGGAGGAAATCTATTTTTGATAAGGCCAAAATACTCGAGTTTTTGAAAGAAGAAGAAAGGAAAAAGTGCAGAAAATTGGAATTTGGGATAAAATGAAGAATTTGCTGAGTGCTGGGGCCAGAGATGAGTTATTGAATAAATATTTCATTAAAGGAAGCTTTGGAAAGAAGAAAATACAGAAATAATCGAATTTTAGCTTATTAATTTTTTATTGGAAGCTCTCTCCTCAGAATGACTTGTATATGCCGTCCCCCTAAATTATGCAGAAAAAAAAATTATTTTTTTTTATTTTTCAATTTGTTTTTCTAAATAAATTAATCTTTTTTCTCCTCTTC
>Ga0302186_10003630_pt1 | contig 11216 bp, 9 predicted proteins | sample II_Bog_E1_2_FD_198782 | JGI IMG/M metagenome (GOLD analysis project Ga0302186, IMG submission 198782) | Peat permafrost microbial communities from Stordalen Mire near Abisko, Sweden - II_Bog_E1_1 | ecosystem: Environmental > Terrestrial > Soil > Wetlands > Peat | place: Sweden: Abisko, Stordalen...
ATATTAAGAAAAATATTATTTGTTTTAGGGGTCGGAATTAGTTTATATCTCGCTTGGTTTTTAGAAATTATACTAAAAAAAGTATTTTCATTTTTTTTTCTCTGGTTTTTTAATTTTTTCCAAATTTAAAAAAAAAAGTTTTTTTTAGTTTTTTTCATTCTTTTCATTTTTTTAACTTTTTTTTTAGTCTATTGATCGAGATAGATTTTCTTCAACTTTTTGAAATTCTCTTCACAAGAGATCCTTTGTTCCTTTAATTGTTGCCTCACTTTCAACTTCAATTCCTCTAAATAATTTCCCCTTGTTGATTCACCAAATTAGCTATGTCATCTTCTGGTTTATCCTCCGGATTCTCATTGTAGATATAAATCAAATATTCTGGGGCAGGGGGAGGCAATTCATCTTTTTTTTCGCTTTCTTCTTCTCGTTCCAAAATGTCAAATTCTGCCACTATATTCAATAATTCATATACTCTCGTCATTTTCTCAGCGTCTTTCACCCGACCGAAAGTTTCTGAAATGATGGAAATGAGCATATTTAACATCGCCACGGTGAGAATGATGGAGGTGACAGCGAAATAGAAATATTGAAGAATAGAGGATTCAGTATCAAGTTCATCATAATAATCTAAATTTCCCAACATTTCGGAAAAGAAGGCATTGAAAACATCAAAATGTGACATACTGAATGTTTTTTGTTGAGCATACACTTTATAACAAGTCCAAGAAAATTTAAAACGAGAAAATTTAAATAGTTAGATAAAATATTAATGATAATGTTAAATAAATTACTTGAAAATGCTAGGCAAAAGATGAATAGAAACATCAACACAAGGAAATATTTGATATCATAGACGCATTCTATCACCAATCTAACCATGAACCCAGTCCCTTGGAATCCTCTGGCAAAAGAAAGCAATCTTATAAAAAAGAAGAAAATACAAATGGAATGCAAAATCTGAGTTAAATCTTGGTTTTTGGCGATTCCGAACATGTTCATAAATGAATAAAAGTTCACAGCAATCAACATAATTATCAAAGGAACATCGAAACAATTCCATATGCTGCTGAAATATGTCCGAACCCCAAACACCCTTATCTGGTTGATTTCTTCTTTCATATAAATGAATAGGAGAATATATGTAATGCAATTCAAAAGCACACAAATTTGTTGATAAATCGCATATCTGAAAGGTACACCTAAATTACTTTCCTCTACTTGAAGTGGTAACATATATGAGCAATTGAATATATAAATTGCCATAAAGAATATTAAATAAGCAGCTTCCTTCAAAAATGCCTTTTTACCATATTGTTGCCATTTATGAGTGATGATCTTGAGTAATGTATCATTTGTGAACAAAATATCATTTGCCTTGAGTTTACAGATTTTTAAGTAAAAGGCATTGGTTTCTTTATTATTATTATCCAATAAAGAAGGAACATAAAGGCATTTGGCTTTCACAAGCTCAAAAGCTTGGGATTGGGTTGATTTCATATTTTTTTCTTCGATAGTTTTTTCAAGTTTTTGCTTAGTTACCACAGGTTCCGTGGAAGTGATAAATTCACCCTTTGAGAACTCTCGACAAAAATACCTCGGGGGGAATTCAAGAGGTGTATAGAAGCAATAATCTAAGATTTTGCTTATGAATTCACTTTGACCATAGAAAATTGAAAAGAGCTCATTGAATTGTGTCACTGTTAAAAATTTGAAAAAGCCGGCCTTATAAGCTTCATCTGGTTGATAAGTTTCCATGAAATATTGCAAATATTCTTGAAGAAGTTTGCGGTTTTTCTTCATGAGAAGGATCTGGAAAGGGGTTCGATGATGTATATCCTCCTCGAAAAATCCATTGATATCCATGGTTTGATCCATCGCCTTCAATGTAGCCACTATATCACTAAATCTCCCTTTATAATCATCAGTATAAGCCATTGTATGCAATATATTATAAATAAAAGGATAAACTCGTCCTAAATCATCCATTGAAAACACTTTTTTTTTCTCTTTGAGTCTTAAGCGGTCAGGGTTTTCGACATTGGTTGAAATCCGCACGAAGGTCTTCATGAAAATCTCCTCATCACTATATAGATCCCAATAAACAATGAGCTGTTGATTGAAAAAACAAAAAAGATCACCAGTTTTTGAAATCATTATTTTGTTGGGATATCGTTCTTCCAAATGAGGCAAGGAAATCCTAATAGCTGATCTTAGGGATAAATTTTCATCCAAGACCTCCAATCTCCATTTATCCTTCTTCACATTCATGAAGGTCATCACTCTTTTTCCATTTCTATTTATGCAAAACCCTCGACTTCCTTTCCAAATGATGCCTTTCTGAATGTTCGAAGTGAGTTCTCCAGAATTTACTTCCCATTTCTTGATTTCTTCATCCTGAGATGATTTTATGGCAGCGTAAATATAAGAACCTTCTTCAGAAAAAATCAAAGTCTTCACCTCATCTTTGATTCCTTCAGTGATTTCGGTCAATTTATCCATACTACTCACAAACCAAAGGCAGATTTTCAAATCCTTTCCACCAGTTGCCAACACCCCTGAGAAATCGACATCCATACAATTGATCTCTTTAGTATGACCTTGGATAGACTTTAGAATTTCATAACTACAAGGCATGGCATCTAACCTAAGTCCCAAAACATAAATGGCCCCCATTAGTGACCCCAAAATCAATTTCTCCTTATGAAATTTGGCGCATTTGATTTTTTCAGACATTCTAATCTCTTCAATCAGCAACCTTCCTTTAATAAGATCCCAAATGCTCAATGAACCATCTTCATAACTAATGACTAAATTTTGGTCATCAGATGAGACCTCACAAAATATCACGGGTTTCTTCCCTGTTAAGTCCTTAATCTTTTCTCCAGGATTGGTATTCCAAATTTCCACAACATTTTCCGCTATCGAAATGACTTTTTTCCCATCTGAAGTGATCATCACAGGCTTATTTATATCTAAATAAAAGGGACTTCCCACACTTCTCATTTTGATGATTTTGGAGCTTTCTGCGCTTTGTGAAAGAACTAAACGATCATTTTCCAGAAACCTGACATTTAAAATAGGGAAATTATGATAGGTGATGAAATAGATCGATGCGGCTTTTTTATGATCCAAGGAAAAAATTTCCAATTCTCCTTTATTATAACCAACAATCAGCTTGTTTTCTAATGAGTTCAAGGCCATTTTCATAGGGCATGACGAACACATCACACTTTTGAAACTGTAAACGAAGGTATGTGTTTTAAGTTCCCATACAATTATCTGCCGATCTTCGCCGCTCGAAAGCATTTTTGACATATCCTCATAAAAGACCAGCCAAGAAATCGGTGATTCATGTTTATCCATTTCCCCTATGGCTGTTTTGTTTTTGATATCCCATAATCTTATTGTTCCCACACTATCTGCTGTTGCCAAAAACTCACCTTTGGGATCGAATTCTAATGCGGTGATTAACCCTTCCTGTTCTTTCAAAATTTGCGGCTTTAATTTTTCTTCTCCTTCTGTATTCTCCTTTTCAACCCCTTCCCATATACAAACAACCCCCTTGTCAGTTCCACAAGCCAAGATCCCGTTCCTAGAAAAACGTAATATAGTATATGCACACATCTCTGGATTTTCTTCATTTGTTTTCAAAGACCTATGAAGAGGTTCGAGACAATTCTCAACATTGTAAATATAAAGCAGGTATTGATAACAAATGGCCAAGGTCTTTTTATCGAAAGAAAAAGTCAGATCTTTGATATATCCTAAATCATCAGGAAGGTCCGCTATTTGCTTTATAGGGTTTCCACTTTTGGTGTCCCAAATATTAACCACAATATCTGGTTGAGTATTGACTTTCGCTGAAAGAGTCCCATCTATACTAAAGGCCACTTCATTCCCATTGCAAAATTCACCATCAATTTGTCCATATGCAATCTCATCATCAACAAGATTCCTCCCAGTATGGAGATCCCATCTTCCAAAAGAGAAATCACGGCCTAGAGTAATCAATTCATTATCAATTATGATCGCTGAACTGATTTCAACATGATTTGTCAAAATAAGACGAGTCAATGGCATTTTATCAGCCAGATTCCAAATCATCATATAAGCCATTCCATCCAAAGAAATCATTTTGGTACCATCAGGAGTAAAGAGCAATTTGGTGACACTCTTTTTATGTCCTCTCAACTTTTGAACCTTGTTTCCTTCCTCTTCAAAATGCCAGGTTGTTACTGATAGATCACTGGTTCCAAAGGCAATCATTTTATCATCGTTAGAAAAACATAGACTATGAATCTTCACAATATTTGAAAAAAATTGCTTATGAAGTTCTGGGTTTTCAGATATGAGACTCCAAACATCTATAGTTCCATCTTCTCGGGCGATACAGATCCATAGGTCATTATTTGAAAAACACATCATCTGTATAGTCTTGGTGACATCTTGAAGGACGACTTGAGAATATGCCTGTTGATCTTTATTCCAGATATCAAAAATATATCCTGCCTTATATGCTCCAGCCAACAGAACACTTTTCTTACCAAAGCAAAAAGTGGAAAAAGACCCTGGATGTTTACTTTCCTGTTGATTGGCCTCAATATCATAACAAACAATTCCTTCTCTTGAGGTTAAAATTCCTAATAATCGACCATCAAAAGAGAAAATGATGTCACATTCGTCATTTTGATTGATTCTTAGCAAAAGTTGTCTCTCTGGATAGGTGCAGATTTCAATGGAAAGATCGAAAGCCAAATTCACATATCTATGTCCCATAGGTGCCATTAAGATGGTCTTATAGAAGAATTCCGTTTGTAGTTCCATTTCGTTGAAGAAAAAAGAAGTCTCATTCCTAGTCAAATACCATTCTAAATATTCCGAAATTTTCTTCATTTGGAGTTTCTTCGCAGGGTCTTCAGGCTCAATCTCTGCAAGGTAATTGTAATAATCCACAGGATTTATCGCCAATATACTCCCAATATCCAATTGGTTCAAAAGTGTTTCTAAAAAAACGCTTATGAAAAAATAAAAATGGAAAAAAGCGGACCGGAAAAAAATCGTGCGTCTATTTTCGAATATTTAACGGTGGTATGATTCTTTATGTCGGTTTTTCTGCGGATCATTCCTTTGAAAAAACTTAAAATACTTAACATTTAGGGGGGGGGTACTTTTGCCACAACTTACTGGGCTTTGATTTTCAGAATACCTCTTCTCAGGAGAAACCATAACAGAATCAACAAATTTTGGAAGAGAGCCTTGAAATGAGTCAGATACATGGGGGTCATATGCATGGGGGTCATATGCATGGAGTTCATATGCATAGGGGCGGGGGTCATATGAATCTTCGAATGGCATCTGTGATGAATATGAAAAAAGAGAGGAATTATGAAATAAAGTACAAATTTGTTCATTGGGGGAAAAGAAGGGAAAGCTTGATTTTCGTTATTTTGGAATTTGAATAAAATTTATAAATTTTTCGGTTTTTTTAATATTTTCAACAAGAATGAAGTATATTTTGAAGGATTTATTTTTGATTTTTGTTTTTTAATAAATTTTCATCGCAAGACACTTAAAAAAAATGTCCATTGTTTTCCATTGCGGATTTCTCTATTTTATTCAAAAAAAGAACAAAAATCCTCACACTAACAAAATAGCAAATTAATTTCCAATGAAAATTAGTTAAAACTTGATAAATTATTAAAACTGAGCTAAAATGGATAAAAAGCTTCTCGCAAAACAGCGTCAAATCATCTATGAAAAGTTCTTCATTTCGCATGATCCTCCCCCAGACCCCTACGATTCTTCCTATCAAACCACAGAACTGCCCCAATCTGAATTTTCGCATCTCTCGAATGATCCAAGGCCCATGCCTAAGAAATCAGAAACCACATTCCATTTCAAACAGAAACAAGGTGATAATTTTTTGACACTTCAACAGAAAAAAGTTCCTCCTTTCAAATTTGCTCTGAATTTTGATGGGGGTTTTTTCCAACAGAATTCACCCACACAGATATTTAGCTCCAGATCTAATAAAAAGAGCCAAAGAGCTGGTTTTTTTACTGAAAGACCAAGAACTGAAGGGATTAGCGATAATATCCCATTAACTACAATGAATTTCGCAGGCAATGGGAAAAAAACGGATTATTTCAATAATAAGAAACAATATAAGGAAAAAAGACCTCGCAATTTCACTTTGAATGAATTGCAATTCAAAGAGAAATTCCTCAAAAATAAACGTCAAGCCTCAAAAGACGTAAACTCACAAAACTCTTCATCCAACATGAGCAAAAGACCTAATTCTCTTTCCTTAGGACACAAACCCAAGGCCGAAACCATTGAAAATGCCACTCCCAAACCAAATAGAACCATGGTCAATTCAAGAGCTACAATTAGAGAAAAGAACTTCTTAAATAAAGATAAGGTTTCTGCTTTTAACAAAATATTCGAAAAGAACGAAATCTCTGATATTGTGCAAGTAGACAACCGAAATAACTTCAAAATCAACAAGGAATTGTTCCAAAACTTCAGGAAATCCATAAATTTCTCGAAAAATTCCAAAACTAATGAATATTCCTTCAAAATCTTCGAGGGCGGCCATGAGAAAACCCTCTTGCGTTATAATCCTATTATCAAGAAACCAAACCATCTTAATACAAACTCATTATCTAAGGAAAAAGACTTTTCCCAATTTGCCACTGATAAGGAATTGGAAATTTTCAACCAAGGTTTCGCAGAAATGGACCTCTGTGGGGATTCCAAAAAGCCGATTTTCATGAGAAAAAAAGAAAAAGACATTAAAGAAATCTGTCAAGAAAATCAAACAATTTCCTCACGATTATATAAAAATCTGCTAGAAAAACCAAAACATGAGAATTTCATCGATAATATGCATTTTAGCTCTGGTTTTCGATTGTCATTGGGTCAAATAGAATATTTGAGAGAGGAATTCGCTAAAGAAAGAAACGCGATGAATTTCCAAAAAGTCGATTATTTGTTGAGAAATTTGAAGTTTTTCACGAAATTCTCAGAGTCTATTCGGATTCATTTCCTGAAAAGAGTCAAATTCGTTGAATATCCAGCACAACAAATAATTTTCAAAGAAGGCGATTTCGGGGATTTGATGTATGTGATTATGAGAGGCTCTGTGAACATTCGAATCACCAAACAATTAGATGTTTATGAAGGAATTTCATCTTCTTTCGTGGTGAATTCATTCTATGATGGGGATCATTTCGGGGATTTGGCAATGATGAAAACCAACAAGACGGCAGCTTTATTGAAATCGAAAGCTTTGATGAATCATGTATATAGGATAAAGGATGTGAGGCAATATTTGAATAAATGCGATGAAATAATGCAAGGAGAACATAAAACGTTCAATATCAATAGAGAAGCTGAAAAAGAGTATTTTGGGATACAGGAAAACGAAGAGAAGAAGACTATGGAAAGAACTAAAAGAGCTGCAACGATTGAAACTGTGGAACAATGTTTCTGTCTAACTTTGAGTCGAGATGAATATCAATATATTTATACCAATATTTTGCAGAAAAGCCTTGAAGAAAAATTAAACGCCTTGATGAATTGCAGTATCTTCGAAGGGATCGAAGCATATAATCTTCTGCCTTTGGCCAACGTTCTAGAGGAAAAGAGCTTTAAATTGGGAGAACCTCTCATTAAAAAAGGTGAAGAAGTTACCAGTTTTTTCATTGTTTCAAAGGGGAAATGCGATTTGGTGTTAGAATATAACGATATCAGGCAACTTAATCCTTATAAAGACTTCAAGAACAAAGGTCTTAAAATTAAAGATGTTGGTGATCCTGAATTGTTCGAAAAAGCCAAATTGAATCACATAAAAAAATTAAACCATGATTCTCCAGAGGATAAAGAAGGTTTAAGTCCTAGAAACTTCCCTAATCAAAAAATTCTAGTGAAAAATTCTATAAAAATTGCAAATGACCATCAAATAATCAGAAGTTTCTTGAAAGGAGATTGCTTTGGAGAACGAGCACTCTTAACAGATGTTGAATTAACTAAAAAAGCTCTTTATTTTAAAAAAGAGACAATTCCTTTGGAAGCACAATTATGTGTAATAGCTGATATGAACAAAACTAAGGTCTATATTATAAAAAGCTCAGGATTTCATGCTGTTCCAATTGAGTTGAAAAACGAAATTAGAAATATTTTAATAGAAACTCCGGAGTTTGATCATTATGATATTGAAGAATTAAAAAATGATCAAAAAAACTGGGCTGATTTGGCAAAAAAGATCATCAAGAAAAAAGTTCTTGCTGATATGAAGAAAAATAATAATTTGTTTAAATTATCTCATTTGGAATAAGTTCTTTGCTTTATTTTATAAATTGTTTAGATTTTATTAAGAAATTATTTGATATCTAATTGTTTTTAGATAATTCCTTTAACTAAAAATTTTTTTTTCAGAAGATTTTCTATCTAAAAATAAATATTTCAACAAGTTTACAAGAGATCACTTTTTATAAATTTAAATTAAAAATAAGAAATATCTCAAGGAAAAAATTATTATTTTCAAAAAAATAAACTTTAATTTTTTTTTAATGATTTAATATTTTTCAAAATTTTCTTTTAATTTCAAGCATCTATCTATAAAAAAATATCCCAATGAAAAATGCTGATGAAAACAAGCTGACAATCACTCCTCTTGGAGCTGGATTAGAAGTGGGTAGATCTTGCATCGTTTTGAGCTATAAGGGCAAAAACATTATGGTGTTCCATTTTTTTCTTTTTTCTCATCTCATAAAAAAAAAGTTCGATTGCGGAGTTCATATGAAATTCACAGGTCAAGAATCCTTACCTTTTTTCGACCAAATTGACACTTCCAAAATTGATCTTTTGCTTGTGACTCAGTTCATATTTAAAGAAAAACTTTTATCTAAATTTTTTCAAAGCTTTCATTTAGATCATTGCGGGGCAGTCCCATTTTTCCTTGAAAAAACACATTTCAAAGGAAGATGCTATATGACCTATCCAACCAAAGCTATATACAAGCTTGTTATTGCCGATTCAGCCAAAGTAAGCAATCCCAGAGGAGATAATGCAAGCCTTTTCGATAAAAATGACTTGAACAATTCAATGAGTAAAATTCATATGATAGATTATCATCAAGTCAAAATTTATCTTTTATTCCTAAAATATTTGTTTTTTTAGGAAATGGAATATAAAGGAATTAAGTTTACTTGCTATAATGCAGGACATGTTCTCGGCGCAGCGATGTTTTTGGTCGAAATAGATGGTGTGAGAGTTTTATATACTGGAGATTATAGTCGAGAAGAGGATCGTCATTTAAATCCAGCTGAAATACCAGATTGCACTGTTGATGTTCTCATTGTGGAGTCGACTTATGGTGTAAAGGATCATGAACCAAGACATAAAAGAGAAGTACTTATTAAATTATCATTCGTTTAATTAATTTTATGGCTTTTCAGTTTAGATTTTCTAAAGAAGTGCATGATATTGTAAAAAGAGGTGGGAAATGCTTGCTGCCAGTATTTGCCTTGGGCCGAGCTCAGGAACTGTTGTTAATTCTTGAGGAATATTGGCAAAGTCATGAAGAATTAAAGGGAGTTCCAATTTATTATCCATGTGCTTTGGCAGCTAAAAGCATGATCATATTCCAAACCTATTTCAACATGATGGGGGCAAACGTTCAGGAAAAATTCAAGAACGGAATCAATCCTTTCAACTTCAAATTTATCGAAACTCTTAAAAATCTCGATAGTTGGAATGAAAATGAGCCTTGTGTTATCATGACTTCTCCAGGGATGCTTCAAAATGGATATTCCAGAGAAATCTTTGAGAAATGGTGTCATGATGAAAGAAACGGGATTGTCTTAACAGGGTATTGTGTGAAAGGAACCCTTGCTGAACAAATTATGTCACATCCAGATAAAATCGAAAAAATGGATAAATGTCATGTTGATTTAAAAATGAGTATTAGTTCAATTAGGTTTCTTAATTTTAATTTAACTTTAAAATTTATATAAAATTTTAATACAAAAAAGCTTTTCCGCTCATGCTGATTTCGGACAAACCTCAGATTTCATTGGCAAACTTAAACCGAAAAACGTGATTTTGGTCCATGGAGAAAAAAATGAATGTAATAGATTGCATGCGGAACTACAGAAGACATTCCCAACTATCAGGATTTTCAAGCCTGCTAATCAAAAATCAGAAGAATTTAGTTTTGAGAGTCGAAAAACTTGCAAAGTGAATACATTTTTTTCTTTTTATTTGATGTTTTTTAGATATTAGGAGAATTGGCAACTGAAATCAAAGAAGAAATTTTGAAACAGGAGGAGAAATTAATTGCTCCGAAAAATGAGGAAATGGAAATCGAAGGAAACGATCATCAAAAAATGATTTTGAATACTTCTGTGAAAATTTCAGATGGTGTTTTGCTTCAAGATGAGAACAATCTAATTATTTTGAAGGAAAAAGATCTTGCTAAATTCACATCCTATCTCCCAAAGTTAAAATTTTTCAAACATTTTAAATTAACAATAAAAAATTAGGGAAATTAATCAAAAATTATATATTCCATTTGCTGCCACATTAAATTTAGTCCGTTCATTTGCCACTCAGCTATTAGGCGATCGAGATAAAGTACAGGTTGTTGTCAAGAAAAATAATAGGAAATATATACAAATCAATGAAGATTTCTTCATCAGCAAATATGAACATAAGAGCATGGTGACTTTTGAATGGGTTTCTTCCAAAAAAAATGATATAGCTGCAGATCATCTGGCCTTTTTGCTGTCGCAATTTCCAGATGATCCGGAGTTTGATTTGTTTTTTGATGATAATAAGCCAAACACACATCAATCGATTAAGAATTTGTTGAAGGCAAATTTCCCTGGGATTGAGTTTGACGAAAGCAAAAATCTGGTTGTTATAATGAATGGGTTGAGCAATGCTGTTGTGAATCTAAATAATTATGTAAAACATTTTTCTCGCAAAAAAAAAAATATAAAATGTGTTTGTAGAATGTTGATTGCACGAATGAAGAATTAAAGGAAAGGATTGGAATCCTTATTGATATGGTCGTTCAGCAAGCTTTACATTAAATTTCATAAAAAAAAAATTTAATATTTTTTTGGAAACCAATTACAACAAAACGAAATTTGCAGATTCCGATTTTTTTATAAATTTAATACTAAAAAAAAAAAAAAAAAAATTAATAA
>Ga0302186_10003637_pt1 | contig 11201 bp, 15 predicted proteins | sample II_Bog_E1_2_FD_198782 | JGI IMG/M metagenome (GOLD analysis project Ga0302186, IMG submission 198782) | Peat permafrost microbial communities from Stordalen Mire near Abisko, Sweden - II_Bog_E1_1 | ecosystem: Environmental > Terrestrial > Soil > Wetlands > Peat | place: Sweden: Abisko...
AGATAGATTTTTTCCGAATATATGAAAAAAAAAAAAAAATCACAGGTGGAAAGTTTTTTTTCTTTTGATGAATTAATTTTTTTCAGATATTAATAATTTCGGAGCATGGAAAAACACACCTTGACTATTTTGAAATAAATATTTTTAAGATTTTGATGAATTAATTTTTTTCAGATATTAATAATTTCGGAGCATGGAAAAACACACCTTGACTATTTTGAAATAAATATTTTTAAGATAAAGAATTCAATCTCCACTCTTCCTCATTCAAATTTTCCATTTGTCGAATTTTCCCACCCAGAAATCCAAAAAAAACCAACCCAAAAACCCAAGTAATAATGGTGAAAGTCTTAAAACTCATATACTCCAATAACCACAATGAAAAAGTATAAGTCCACGCACTTCCGAAATTCGTTAAACAAGCTAAAACTGTAATAAACGTTGCTGCAACATTAAGATTACATTCTGAAATTCTCAAAATGAAGGAATACTGTGTCATTTGATAACAATTTATTAAAATAGCAATAAGATTGGTATTTATTTCGTAAAGAATAATCATTTTTGTGTTGTTTGTCTCCTTTTCATAAGAAATAACTATAAAAAACATCATAAAATCAAATAAAAAACGCAGAAAAAGACATGCTAAATAAAGAGTCCACTCTTTTTTTAGTTTTGAAAAGTACGCAGAAATAAAATAACCCAACATGCCAATAAAGGTTGATGAAAAATCAAAGGAATCTATCAAATCTGTTGAAAAACCCTTTTTAATCAAGATAATACTGGATAAATTCCCAACTGAAGCAAAAGGAAATTCGACAAAAAGAAAAACCATCATTAAAAAAATCAGATTTTTGTTTTTAAAAAATCCCTTCATTTCCTTAAAAACCTTCCCTAAATTCTCATAATTACTGTCGTAATTTTCTGTTTCCTTTTTAAAGAAATGAGTGATCATTCCCACCAAGATGAAAATAAACCCCACAATGAAAAAAAGTGTCTGTGATGAAATAATTTGATTTTTGATTTGTGTCTCTTTCGAATATCCTCCCCTTAAATTGAGCCAAATGAAGATATTGTAAGTAAGAATGGCTCCCACATCCTGCCCCGCATTCAGCGCAAAAGCAGCATAAGCCACATTATTTGGATGCAAAATAGTCACACTCCAGGCGTCAGCACCAATGCTTTCAAAAGCTAAGAAACTTGTAATAAAAAAACCGATTAGTGTTAAAAGCTCTGCATTGATTTCAGAAATCCATGAATTTATATAAAAAGCGCAAATAAAAAGAATTATTCCTACAAAATAATCTGAAAGCACAATATAAGTTTTTCTTTTGCCTAACCCCCATTTATTAGAGAAATAATAACTATCACAAAGGGGCGCCCAAATAAATTTAAAGGAAAAAGGGTATACAATCAAAGAAATCAAACTGAGTTGAGAATAAGAAGCCCCAGCTTTTGTCAAGATCAGGTTAAGACTGCCTGCAAAATAGCCGAAAGCCAAACCGCTGGTAGCGTATATGACAAACAACAGAAGGAAATTATATTTGTCATGCCAGAAAGTGACGTTTGTTTGTAGATTTTTCAAGACAATATTTTTCTGTGAGCCCTGAATTGGCTCTTTACAATTATTTTGATCAGGAGTTCTTTCATCAAAAGTGGAGTAGTTTGAAATATGGCAATTTGGGCCTAAAGATTCTGTGTTTTTTAGAGGACTCTTCTCGTTTGAATGATGTTGGGCTATTTCAAAAATAATTTTTTCTTCATTTGTAGGCTTCATTAAATTTATTTTTTATTTTTTTAAGAACAAATTTAAATTAATTTCTGAATAATTAAAAAATGAGTAGAGAAGAAATAAATTCACTTGATTTTGAAGTAGAAACACTGGAAATGATAAAAAATGAGTATACAAAACAGACAAATAATGACCCTTCTTTTTTCGAAGGTTTAAGTATCGATGTAAATTTTAATATTTCCTTTAAGTGCTTATATAGTTCAAAGGCCTTCGCTACAATTTTGAAAAAATTTGTTTCCCTTGAAATGCCAATTTTAAAATCTCTATTGGAAAGACATCAAAACTACCCAAACGATAGAGTAAAGAGCTTGGATTTAATTATTTCTTATCAAAATCATTCGACATTTTAGATTTCTTGGAATAACTTTTTAAACATGATTCAAAAGAGAAACGAACTGAATGAAAAAATAAACGATTTGATTTTATTCGATGAAGGTGTAAAAAAACTGGTTCCTTGGTTAAATGATAGCCAATTTCAATCCCTCCGTGTTTTCGATCAAGTTGAAAGAATTTGGGGAGTTTCTTTGGAAAATAACTTTGTATTGATATGCCTTTATGAAAACTCTGAAGTTTTTTATATTTCTATTTCTTTTTGATATTTTTTAATTTTTTAGTTAGAATTTATAGATTTCATGAGTTTCAAAAAGATTTTGCAATTAGAGTTAAAGGCCAACTATTCAATTAAAAAGCCATTATATAAAACCAAAAATAAAACTCATTCATTTTCAGTAAAACGTCCATTTTTAGTAAATATCAATTAATGAAGGCTGAAAATGAGGCCAAGGCCAATGAAAATACAAATTCAAAAAATATTAGTAAGAATTTGAGAAAAAAATTTGTTTCCAGAGAGGCTCATGTTGCATGCTCCCCAATTAATATAAGGAATCAGTTAGAGATAATTAATTAAAATATTATTCTAAAAATAATTACCGTAATTAGAACTAATAAGCAATATTTCACAACAATTCAACCACGTCGGTAAAAAAAATGAAAATAATTAATTATTGTTAATTTATATTTCAAGCCAAATCAATGCCAGTTTTATTTCAAATGGTTCTCTTCTGTCGCATTCTCCGAAATCTAGTCCTAAAAATTGGTTTATTTTTCCACAATTAATCAAAAATATTTTTTTTTTTTTTTTTTTTTTTTTTTTCCAAGTTTCCCGAAGGTTTGAGGGAGGGGATATACCCCTTTTGCCTACAGTTTTTCAAATTTTTTTTTTTTTTTTTTTTTAATAATCAAAAATATTAAATTCAAAAAAAGCTCAAGATTTTCCAAATTTTTGGATAACACCCAATCCTTTGGACAAAAAGCAAAGCAGATCAACCAAAATCCCAAAACCAACCATAAAATTTTATCAAATGAGAGCCGAAAATCTATTCTTAAAATCCAACCTCGATATTCATATGCCCACCACTTCAGTTTCCATTCTCAAATAACAAATTTTTCAAACAAATCTAAATATGACAAAGAAAATTCTTATAATGAGCACCAAATGAAATATATTCATGAGGCTTTTAAAGCTTTTCGAGAAATGCCTGATAATTCTTCTTCGGAATTTGCAAAGGCAGTTTCTGATAAAATAAAGAAATCAGAGTATTACCCATTGGCTGGTTTAATGAAAAAGATTGGCTCACCTAAAAGAAACATTTTAATAAAGCCTTATTTGTTGAAGGATGATGAGATTGAAGATAATAATTTAAAAAATTCCAAAAACTTGAAAGAAAATTTTAAGAAAAAAATTTATGAAAAAATTGAAACAATGCAAAAAGATTTGGGTTCTTTGATAAATGAAGTGAATTTCAAGAAAAATAACGAAAAAAAAGAATTTCACAAGAACTATCAGGTCGCAAAGGAAAAGGAGGACCATTCTGATATGTCAAATTTTATAAATGCCAAGGAAAAGATCTTCAATAGAACCAAAAAAAATCTACATGTGGTAACTTTAAATTTTGATGAAACAGAAAATCTTCTCGTCATAGGATTAATTAATTGTGAAATTCGAGTACAAAAAAAGATTATCATCTAAATAAAATTTTGTTTTAGATAATCAAATTGGAATTTAATGAAAAAGAAATAAAGGAAGAACTCATTCATTCTCAGATTCTTGATCACATTGTGTTCAATGCTTGTTTTGGAAAACACAAATCCTTGAATGCTTTTTGTCTTTTTCTGTCTCTTGAAAGTTTGTCTCTCGATTTTATATTTTTTTATTTAATTTTCCCAAGATGAAATCTTTAAGGTTTATAAACTTAAAAATTATAAAGAAAAGATCTCATTTTCCAAAGAAGAAATGCTTAGTAAGACTATTGGAATTCAAAAACATAATATAATGAAGTATAAATTAAATATTTTTATTGTTTTGAAACATAATGTCAAAAGATTTTTTGAAAATTTCGGTCTTGTGTTTTCAAATTTCCAAGGTGATGTCTTGATTTATCAAGAAAACCATCTCTCACCTTATTATATTTTCAGAAATACTTTTCGAATAAAAACTCCTCAAAATGAATTGTTTTCAATAAATGCTTATGATTTTTGTTGTAAAGATTCACTGTAATATACAATTAATTGAATAACAATCTTTAAAAACTAAAAATAGTTTAGGATTTGCTAGCTGTGATGGAAAAATCGCTATATACAATGTATTTTCCAAAGGAGAATGTTGTCAAATTGTCGAAGCCCACAAAATGGAAATAAATGACATTTTTTTTTATGAGAATCAATTTCAAATCATTTCAATTTGTACTGATCACACGATTTCCGTATGGGATTATAGAAATCTCAAAAAGGTCGTTTACTTAAACGATGAAAAACTCTCCAAAATTTCCAAAAACAAAGTAAAATCTTGCTATTTTAATAAAAAAAAGGAGTTGCTTGTCATCAAAGCTCGAGCTTTTACAGTATTTGGAATTAAAAATGAATTTAGATAATGATTATTTAATAGTTTTGGAAAATGGAAACTAATGAGAACTTATTCTATGACAAAGAAAAACTCAAACATTCTTTAAAATGGTCTGAAACGAAAAAAGGTCAAAATTTTAACATTTTTTATATTTTTTTTTAATATAATTTATGTAGATCAAGAAAAACATTTTAAAGATCAAATGGATATTTTTCAATTGAGATCTTCTCAAATTGATGATAAAGGAGACAAAATTTTAGTTTTGGATGATAAGAAAACAATAAAGATATATTCAATCCTCGATAAAAAATGGGAATTTAGCTATGTGGCGACGCAGATTAAGTCTTAATAAAAAGTCAATTTATTTTTCAAATTTGTAAAATAGACCCAAAATAAAATGCGCCAGCTTCACTCTTTGGCCGAACATTATTGCTTTTGTTTGCGAACAAGGAGTCATTTATTTAATGAACATTTTCTCTGATGAAATCTTCCAAGAAATCAACATTTTTCCTTTGCAAGCAAACAACATTCTCTTTTTTCCGAATTCAAAAGGTAAACCAAAATCCAAAATTATGAAATATAAAAAAATTAAAAAAAATAATTTGAAGTAAATGAACAATATAGTTGTGCCTTTCTCACTGAAAACAATGAGGGTAACGTCGTTTTATACAAAATCCTCCCGAAAAATAGAAAACCAAACAGGAGAAATAAGCTTTTAAGAGGGCATTTGTAATTATCTTAATTTGATTAAATTTCTCACTTTATTTCCAAAGAAAACCTATTATAGCGTCTCAATTCAATGAAAAGTATCTAGCCACAGCAGACCAAGGAAATGTATTAATAATATGGGAACTGACATATTTTCAACTCCTAAAATCTTTCTTAATTCCCACACAAATCAATTCAGAAGGGAACAATGAAGTCGCTTATTCATTGAAGCTTCATCCCACCAAAAAAGACATCCTGTTCATAGCAATGGAAAATGGAGACCTTCATGAATTTAACATCTCAGAAGGGATATTTGTCAAGACATATTTCTTAAATTTAGGGATACAACCATCATTTTGCTTTGATGATGGAGCTTTTTTTCTCATAAATTTTAACGCTAATTTGAATGTAGAGTTCTATAAAAAAGATCTCACGATGATATCGAATGTTTCTGATAATAAATATAATAATCAACTTGAATTGCCAATGAGGGCAAAAACTCATGTTAATTTGCAAGGTATCACTCAAAAAATGATAAAAACCCAAAATAACAAAGAAAGCGGATTTATTGATTCTGAAGTTTCCAAAAAATTGGCGATTTTTGATTTAAAAAAATCATTGGAGCCTGTTACAAATAAACCAATACTTTCTTTAAAGGTATACAAATATTAAAGAACTCTTTTGATTTTAATCAAGTTATTGGATTCTGGGAAAAATTTAGAATGGTTTCAAATAAGCCATTCAACATATTACTCGAACAATAAATTGAATACACTGAATACCCACAAAAATTCATTTTTCAGTCCAAAATCAATGGTTTTTATCACCATTTTATCTGATTCCGATATTGTTTATTGGAAAAAAACAGTAAAAGTTTTATAATTTTTGTTGATTCATTAATTTTTCAGGGCGAAATTCTTTATGTCTTTAATATTTTAAAAGAAATTGAAGTGCCTTTATCTTTGATTAATATAAATGAAAGTGAAGAATTTCAATAAAGTAAAACCATAAGAAAAAATTTTTAGAATTGCAAAAATTTAAAAAATTTCATAAAATTAATTTGATTTCCTAAAATTATGGAACCCCCTCTTGACGAATTCTACAGGAAAATCGCTTCCAACCTAATAGCTTCCTACAAATCCGATGACGATCCTTTTTTAACCTCACCTGGCGATTTCCCCTATCGTCCTGACACATACCAAGAATTCAATTATCTTCGGCAAATAATGTTCCCCAACTATTTCCCAACACATCAAACGACTTTCAACCTTTATGAACTGATAAAAATCCTCCAAAATCTCACATATTTATTCAATCAAGGAACCAATTATGATTCCAAGATATCAGAAAATAGTGTGCTTGAGATCTTTGAAAGTTTTCCAAATATTAGAGAAAAACTCAAAAAAGATGTGCTAGCAGCTTTCATTGGTGATCCAGCAGCCAAAAATTATACACAAATTATTCGATCCTATCACGGTTTTTTTGCTATAATGATTCATCGAGTCGTGCACGAATTATATATCCGGGGAGCAGTCACATATGCGAGGGAATTACAGGAAAGAGTGCATACTTTAACTGGAATCGATATAAATCCTGGAGCGAAAATAGATGAATATTTTTTCATCGATCATGGGACTGGAGTTGTAATAGGAGAGACTTCAGAAATAGGTAAATGGGTTAGAATTTACCAAGGGGTGACTTTAGGAGCTTTGAAATTTAAAAAGGTGGCGTATGGAATGCTCCAAAAAGATTATAAACGACATCCTACAATTGGTAATTATGTGGTGATTGGAGCAGGTGCGAAAATTTTGGGTGAGATCTCAATTGGGAATAATGTAAATATAGGAGCAAACACATGGATTGACTTCGATGTGGCCAACAATACTAGTGTCTTTATTGGAGTACATCCCCAATTAAAACAAATAAAACATATGAAACCTTCACTTTGAATGAAATAATTAATTTGTTTTACTTAAAAGAGCTTAAGGCTCTTATTATATTAAATAATTCATTTTTTTGTAAAATAAATGCAGTCCATTTTATTTTTCACTATTATGTTTGGATATACTCGATTGCATTGTTGTTTTTTATTCCGAGAAATAGGTTCATATTTAATAAAAGCCTGATGATTTACTCAACTGCCTATAAAGCAAATGACACTTCAAGTTCTATTGTCCCCAAAACACACAATCTATTGAAAACAGAGGTTGCGTTTTCATAGAATTATATGTTTATTTCCCTAGAGTTCCAAGAAAGAATCAGATTTTGATTACGCCAATTACATAAAAATCACCCATTCTTCTGAGAAATTATACATGGAAAACTGGATTTATAGCAAAATTGAAATCGAGTCTGACTCCATCGCACTTTATAACGAGGACCAATCAACGAATAGATTCAAAATCCAATTCTCTCAGTTCTTTATTTTTCATTTCTTAATATCTTCTTAGATTGAAAGGGGTTGGAGAAAGTTTGTTTCCGAAAATCGACGATTTCACTGATTATTATAGCGATACAAGCAATAATCAGACTTGGACTTACAACGAATATTCTGAAGAACTCACAATATTTGTTTCGGCCTATACTACAACCTATCAAACAATAAATTTTTGTAGAGTTTTTGATGAATACTCGCTCACCAATGTGAATTTAACAAGTGGAAGCAGAAATCTCTATATTATTTGCTTTCTTAACGATAAACTCCTTTCTCATTTCATATCCATTGCAACTTCTAAATACACAGAATTTATGGAAAATGTTGATCTTTTAAAATTAAACTATGTGGAAAGAGGTCGTTCTTTGGGTATATTTTTATTTTTTATTGAATTTCTTCTGATTATTTAATTTAAGGAGTTTTTTACTTTAAAGAAGAAGAAAATCAGTTTAAATTAATGAACTTAAGGTTAATTCCTTCATCAGCAGCATTTTATTCTCATAATTATGATAATGATAAATTTTGTCTTGAATATGGTTTTGAATATTTTGAAATAAAGGATTGTGACACTCAATCAAGAATAAAGTTAAATCCACCTAATGAAATAGATTCTTCTTGCTGCATAGGGTTCAAAAGAATATTAAATGGCATGAGCATTGATGGAATATTATGTTCATTCCGTCAAAATTTGGAGGTTTGTATTTTGGAGATAAAACAAGTTCAAAAACATTTTAATGAAGGATGCAAAAATTTAAAACAAACAATGAGCTCTGAAGATATTGATAACTTTTCTCCCAATATTCGAACCATCGAGAAAGAACTCAAAAAAGAAGATGATTATCTGGAAGCTTTACTTGGAATTAGTTTACCAGAAGAACAAATTGTTAAAGTTTGTGAAGAGGCTGAAAAAACTGATAAAAGTTCAGGATTCATAGAAAATTATATTACATATAAGCAAAAGAAAAGTTTTTTACATATAAGAAAAAAAAATTAAAAAAATCCTGAAATCAAAATTATCAATAAATGGGAGAAAGAGGTCTAGCCATTCGTAGTGGCCAAAACAAACAAGGTTGGGAGCAAAGCGATTTTCCAATTCTTTGTGAATCCTGTCTCGGAGATAATCCCTACATCAGAATGTTGAAGGAAGTCCATGGCAAAGAATGCAAAGTTTTTATTAAAGAAAAATCCATAAAACATCTGTTTTTTTTCTTTAGATTTGCACAAGGCCGTTCACTGTATTCAGATGGAAAGCAGGCACCAAAGGCCGATATAAAAAGACCGAGGTTTGTCAAACTTGCGCCAAAATGAAAAATGTTTGCCAAACGTGTCTCTTTGATTTGGAATACGGTCTTCCAGTTGAAGTCAGAGACAAATTCCTGGACACTGACCAAGTCATTATTCCCAGCTCAGTGCCAAATAGAGATTATTTCATCGAACAAGCCAATAAAAATGTAATCAATTATATTTTCATAGTTTTTTTATGATTCAGTCCATAGATCTCTAATCTTGAATTGCCTTATTTCAAAGAAAGCAATCCTGTTCTGGAGAAACTAGCCAAAAACTATCCAGATTACAGAAAAAATGAACCTCATGTTTGCTCCTTCTTTTTGAAAGGACAATGTAACAGAGGACTTGAATGTCCATACAAACATGACAAAAATGAAACCAACACAGTTTCCGATCAAAACATGAAGAATAGATTCCATGGAAAAAATGATCCTTTGGCTGAGAAAATCCTCAAAAAATATTTCTCAAGCAAAACTAAGCTAGAAAATCCTGCTGATTTAAGCATAAAAACCTTGGTGATTCCTTCTTTGGGAGAGAATGTTTCTCACACTGAATTAAAGGATGTGTTTGAAAAATTTGGAGAAATTGAATTTCTTAATGTTAATATTGGCAAATCCAATATCAGAACAGCTGAAATAACTTTTAAGACAAGAATGGAAGCAGAAGAAGCTGTTTTCAACCTTGATAATAAATTGATTATCAATAATGTGAGTTTGAACATTAGGTGGAAAGTAAGTGAGGAGGAAAGCGGCATTGGAAGCCATAGATGTGAAAATGAAGATGATTTGTTAATTCCCCCAGAAATGACAGACACAAGGAAAATCGGAAATAAACCAAGACCTCCATCAATACCTCCACCTGAAATTTACCATGATCAAGATAAACAACAAAAAGTGTTGTTAAACATGTTGCACCAAAGCCAGAATTCCCTGAATCCTGTAAGTCAAGCTTACCCCTCGATGAACCCTTATGCAACTGTATAACATTTAATAAATGGTTTCTCATTAAAATTTTAATTAATAAAACTAGGGTGGAAAGAAAAATTTCAATGCTACTTTACCCAATAAGACTATTAATACCATAAAGAAATAAAAGAATTTCGAAAATGCTCTATAAATTCAAAAATAAAAGAATTATATTTTTATTTATATTTTAATTTTCCCCAATGAACTCCTTCATTAAATTCATCTCTAGGGTTGATAAGTCCTGCATAATTAACACATTCAAAATATCCATCATATGTTCTTTTGTCTTCGTTCCTGTCAAAGGAACAATCCCCAACTGCATGACAAATTTAAAGAACAATTGCTCGACTGTACATTTTCTTTCAGAAGCTATTTTTCTAACTTCTTTGTCATTTAAGATATGTGGATTGCCTGTCAAAGTCCAAAAACTCTGGTAAATTATCCCATTGGACTTGCAAAACTCCCTAATTTCCTTGTCATATTTGGTGTCTTCATAAAACCTATTCTGAACCACAGCTGGTTTCACAATACTCCCTTTCCATAACCCAGATAATGCTTTAACTGAGTATATATTGCTTATCCCTATTTGTTTCACAGTTCCAATCTTACAAAATTCCTCAAAAACCCTCCAAACCATCAAAGTGTCATCAATAGTTCTTAATGGAGAATGAAGTATTAACGAGTCAATGTAGTCAGTTTTAAGATTTTCCAAAGACTTTTTAAGAGATTGCTTCACTTGGGTTTCAAGATCAGCTGTTTTATCATATGGAACATTGGCTATATCCTGCCCGGAAAGAGGAGTAAATTTAGTTTGCAAAAAAAGATCGGTCCTGGGAATGTTATGGATTTTTGAAAGCTTGATCAAAGCTTCTCCAATGAGATTTTCTTGGTAATGTTTTGGTTGACATGCCGTATCAATTCCTTTGAATCCAGATAGGATTGCCTCAACAACTAAATCAGTTGTTTTGTCTTTCTTCCAAGCTGTTCCGTAAATGATCTTAGGCATTTTAACACCAGATAAGGTTGTAATAAAGTTGTTCGCTGCTGATATCATAATAGCAAAATTTAAAAATTTCCTTTAAATTTTTAATTTTTTTTTTAGTACTATAATAGAGT
>Ga0302186_10003639_pt1 | contig 11199 bp, 14 predicted proteins | sample II_Bog_E1_2_FD_198782 | JGI IMG/M metagenome (GOLD analysis project Ga0302186, IMG submission 198782) | Peat permafrost microbial communities from Stordalen Mire near Abisko, Sweden - II_Bog_E1_1 | ecosystem: Environmental > Terrestrial > Soil > Wetlands > Peat | place: Sweden: Abisko...
CAAATACTTCACCATCACCGTTGATATAAACTGGCACTTCCCAGAATATCTTTCCATTCTTGATATCCTTTATTTTTACTGCACCTGATTTTGATGACATTTTATTCCTCCCTATTAGAAAGTTTCGGAGTTGGAGTTTCCATTTCCAAAGCATCCTTATCTTTTTGACGACTTTCACGATGTTTCATCATTTCACCAAACGTCATCGACTCCTTTTTCTGTTCAGCATAAAGTTCTTGAGTGCGGTAAAGCACCAGTTGAGGTTAATACCTGACCTGGGTATTTACATCCTGTCACTAACACATACTTCTTTGTCATGGTATTCTCCTATCTGATTAATCCGTGTTTTGTTAACCACTCAACAAACTCCGGGTGTTTAGTAATAAGGTCAATATTAGTTTTAATGCTCAAGCTTGCAAGACGTATATCCCCACTGCTGATGAATGCGTATAGTTCATCCAAACACAATCGAACGTTTTTGTCTGTCTTTACGTCCTTTATCAGTTGAGAAAACTGCGTACCCTTTATGGCATAAACACGCGCCAGTTTATTATGGTACTCTTTTCTCATTTCATCCGACGCAGTATAAAGATTAATATCGTCGTCAGTGTTATAGCCTGTATTGAGATCAGATCCACAACCAAGAAGAACGTCTGCGCTATTAAGACTGTCTAACTCAATGACTGGTGAAGATAGACTATTAGCTCCACCTACCCAGACTTCTGATGGTTCGCCTTTAACTGTAGTCTCAGGCCAATCTTTGAGTATTTCTTTCAGCTTAGTTATGGTTAAACAACCGCCGAACTCTGAAGTAGTTAAATGCATGTCATTTTCCTATGCGCGTAAACGTATATTACAATTTATCATCAGCGTTTGATAACCAGTGTTCGTAGCCGCCGAAACCAAAATGTTCCTGCGATAAAACTCCTGCACTATTACTTACTTTAAACTTGATTTTATTTTTCTCAAGTAAGTTTGCAATTTCTGAAACTGTAGGCCCGTCACAGGCGGTTTCGGCGACATTGTCTGTTCCTTTAAATCGAATGATGTACAGCATGTTGATCTCCTAATCGTCGTATTCGTAATTGTCGTATTTGCGGTAAGATTCAAGCTCTTCATCCGCACGTTGATTTTGTTTCTGGCGACACGCAGGGCACACATCGTAAACTGGACCGTCCGTTCCTTCATACAAGTCTCTAACCGGAGCGCAACTTACAGATTGTTTCTTGCACCAATCGCATGTTTTCGGAACAAGACGATAAGCTTCTTCTTCCGCTTTCATCTTGGCCAGACAAGACTGACAATAGTCGTTGTATTCCGCCGAGAATGAATCTGTTTCACCCTGTATACGGGACACTGCTAGCTTTTCGCATTCGCAGTTATATCCATCACACATCGTTCCGACCGGCAACGGATGATGACTACCGGGCAAAGTTGATACAGGGCCTTTTGAACAATCACACATTGTATTCTCCTAAAGTTAAATAACAAAAATTTATTTAATACATTTCACATACGTTATATATGTCTGAAATATTCTACATTCAGGGCATATAGCTGGGAATGTACCCAGCTATATGTTTATCGATAATCTTTTACCGTTTCATAAAGAACATCTAATTCGTTTTCAAAATTCACCCATCTAGCTAAAGATGTTTTATAGATTGGTTGACGTACTTGTGAGAAACTACTAGTCTTTACAATTCGATCGTTATTATAAAATTCCAAACATTTTTTATCCCACGGCACACCAATATATTCTAATAAACGACGTGCTTCTTTTTCTGTATCAATCACTATGTTTTCGTAACTTACTTCATGTACAGTACCGGGTGGTAATATAGATTCCCAATGTTTCATGTGTTTACGATAACGAACATAGAAACGACCTAACTCACCTTGATCGTAAGAAAAAGGTACATTGCGATCTTTAAACAATCTCGTATAGCAAGAGAAGCATGAATCCATTGGATCTCTTGTAGCGTGAATAAATTTCGCATTTGGAAACATCAAATACATAATGCCTAAATAGAAACTATTAGCTGGCATTTTATCGACAAGGTATTTTGTATTTGGAGCTACTTCCCACGCTTCGTTAATATAGTTTTCACCGATTAATCTAAATGTCTCTGGAGTGAAATCTAATACACTTTGTGGAAAGTATTTTGCAAATGATTTTTCTGGTAATTGATCAATTATTGTTTTACTCACAAGCGCTAATTCACCTGCTCCATGAATGCTTGGAACAGTATCTAAAATTTGTTCAATTAACGTAGTACCTGAACGTGGCATTCCCATAATAAAAATTGGTACTCGCTCTTCATTACTTATTGGTCTACTACGTTTACTCATCCATTCTTTAGTGAATCCTTTTATTGTTCTTTTCAACAATAAATCTTCTGAGAAATCACTCCAGTTAACTTTTGTACGCGTTATGTTATTGCCGTTTGTATACGCTTCAAATGCGCCTGTGTAATTACCTGTGTCTTCTCGCATCTTACCAAGTGTAAACCAAAATTTTTCATGCAGTGGTGCTGGTAAACCGGATATCTTTGATACTCGATCTTCCAACATCTGTACATGCGGATCATCTTTTTTATAAGAACGAAGTAATGAGATGCCGTAGTGCGCTTGAACGAAACCAGGTTCTCTAGCTACGACATCGCTGTATGCAGAAATAGCCTCATCTAATTTTCCTTGATCTAATAACATATTACCGTAGTTAAATAGATCGTCAAGTGTTTCCCCAACAAACGATGGGCACGCAACATCACTCATTTAATTTCCTTAAAAAAAAAAATAACTGTTAGCTTACGAAAAAAAAATGTAAGCTAACATAAAACTATTATTAACTAGCGGCAACAGGAGCCTGCGGTGTAAAAGTACTCTGCATATTTAATTCTGGAACACCAATCAATTTGCCATCCTGATCAAGATGATGCACGATAGCACCAGTATGGTGAATTACAACAATGGCTTTTGGACCAAAACCTGGGCCAAACATAACTGGTTGTTTTAGAGTGCCGTTTGAGTCCATTCCAGCAAACACATTCAGTGGTAACGTACCCGCAGCCCAACCACTTAACACATTAAGTGTGTCGATTGCATTAGCTGTAATAAAATAACGAAGATCTTTTTTGACTTCGTTTTTATTTTTATTATCAGTAGGTGGATTTAAAATATCTTTTAGTTTATTCTCATCATCTTGAATAACGATCGACATTTCCGTAAAAGGAATGACGTTATGTCGAGCAGCGACTGGTGTTGGAGCCGGAGCAATGGCTGATACAATTTGAGATGGGACTGGCGTGTCTAGAACTGCCACAGGAGCTTCTACAATAGGAGTCACTGGTGTTGTATCAACTGTATCTTGCGTGGCTGTAGACACGTTTCCTTCATTAGTATCAACAACTGTTCCTACTGCCGGGTCGGTTGTATTTGTTGTAGACACTTCAGGCAGAACTGGGTTATCTGCTGCTGTAGTAGTTTGACCAGACGGGAAAACTGTATTAGTAATAGACATTTCTTTTTCCTTTATATTGAATAATTTACACGGTTAAATTTTAGTGAGTTACTTCATAAACAAAGTTAACCGTGTAAATTTTATTTCATTTCGATAATTTCTAACACAGTAGTGATTGCTTTCCAGCGATGATTGGCAAAGTTCCAAATAGCTGAACCTTTTTTTAAATCTTTATTTTCGACATCGGATTTAGCTGTCTTAACGAAAGCACGGATAGCTTGTTCGACGGCGATTACTTCATCATTACTTAATTTTTTACCATTAACAACTATTGTCGTCATTCGCTGTTTCCTCTTATTTTGTTTCTGATTTCAGAGCAGGATTATTTACAAACTCATAAAAACAATTACGAAGGCCGTTTGTTATTAGTTTAATACTACTAATTTTATCTTCGGCTTCTTCTGTTATATCTCGTATTTGTTTATTAGAAATCTCTTCTACTTCAATAATGAATTTTTCTGCTCTATCAGAAGAACATGGTAAATCTAACTGATCGTTATAAATAGCTTCGATTCTTATTAGATTACCAACTAAATAAATACAAGTTACAGCAGGACGAAGCTTGTCTTCATGCTCAAAAGGTTTACCATTTGCATATACAACAGTGCCGTTTGGACAAATAAAAAAGCCTTTTGGAAAATTCATTGTTTTTTATCCCCAGAATAAACAGAACCATTAATTACCCACTGGGTCCGTTTTACTGGAAGCGGGATATGAAGAAGATGATTTATATACACACGCCCTCGTTCTGTTATTTCATATCTTGGTCTGTCTTGACCTATCGCGGCTTGAGAATAATCTTTAGGTTGTAGTAAGTTTGCTTTATGAACAAACTTACTTATAATGGATTCTTCTTGGCTGTCATTAAATAACGCGGGTGGGTAATCTGTTGTATCGTTATAATAACGCAACAGAATAGTAATCTCGATTGAATTCAATATTCCATCTAGTGGTTTATCTGAACTAGTAGGCATAATTTTCCTTTGTTATTTAGAGGGCATTTCCCGTTCATGAATGGAGAGAATTTTCATTCTCTCCACTATCATTATAAAACATTACTTATAAATACACTTTTATACGTCAATGCTCTATCTTCCAATAATACGCGTTTACGTTCATGATACTCTATATGTTTAGCTATGTCTTCACAAACAAAATAAGCAAATGTTGGAGTTCGACCATCTTTCAATTCTCTTAAACGACCAAACCCTTGTATATTAGCTTGACTACTAGTTACAGCTGTTGTCAATATAACAGTTGTCAATTGATCTATATCGACAGCAGTCCCAGCAGATTCTAATGTGGTGACTGAAATATCTGCCTGAAGAAGGTTTTCAAATACGTCTTCTTCTACATATCGTCTAATGTCTAAATGTTTATATTTATCCTTAAGAAAATTAGTTAATAAGGTACACATGTCTATAGATTTACAGTAGACGATAGCCTTATCGCCTTTCTTATAATTCTGTTTATACGTGCCTTCTAATGTTTGATATACTAATTCAAAATAATGTTTTGTTAAATCAAAATTCTTTAGAATACTTTGCTCAAACTGATGATGGGTATAGCTATGTGAATTGTATTCCTTTGTTCTTATTTTATCCGGATTCTTCACTTTGTAAATAACTGCCATACTAGCAATATATTTTTTATATGCCGGGCCTCTACAACGATACGCTGCGGGATAAGCAATTTCGTACATGTTATTCAAAAACGCATCGTCTGACACTAGCGTGGCTGATAACGATATAGAATGCGGCACATTGGTATAAAGGTCTATCTTAAAATTCAAATGAAAATCTTGATGTACTTCGTCAATTAAACGAATACCTACACCTAAGTGCTGGCAATAATTTTCAGGGAGACAAGCATACCCCATATCGAGAGTTTCTTCTCTGAATTTTTCATACAACTTAATCCAATTCTGAAACGTCTTATTACTAATGATAATAACCTTTGTTTCAAGTTCACCAGTTTCAGCTTCTAATAATAATTCTTGTAGTTGATCTGAACCTCTAATTACTAATATATCTTCAAATGCGATATCGTAGGTTCTTCGCATATCTAGAACCCATTTTTCAATATACATTGGCTTTACTATAATGCAAGTACGTTCGCCAAGTATTTGCATCGCTCTCATTGAACAGAACGATTTACCTAATCCTGTAGCTAAATTTACAAATTTTAAAACAGGAGGATTATGGCTTACCAAATATTCAATTACTGGGATTTGATAATCCCTATCTTTCCATTCAGACTTAACATCAAACGTCACTTTTATAGGAACAGGTACAGGCTTTTGTACCTCTGCAACTAAATCCCCAGTAAGATAATGATATTCTAAATGGCGTTTAAATTCTTCTAGTTGATTAATGTGAAAACGAAATTCACATCTATCCGCTGTAGACGCGGCAAACACTTTTAACGCGACACGTGAAAATGGACTGTTGTATGATGTTTTAACAATCCCGTATAAAACATATTTTCTTGCAAACGTTTCTATTGCTGCTCTAGCACGAGGGGTAATGTTAGTCACGACAAAATTATGACTAGACATTACAATTGTTAATTCAGCCATACTGTAATCCATTTAATTAAGATGGTCAGGTAGGCCAATCCTACCTGACCATTATCGTTACTTACTAGCTTATGTCTCCTAATACTTCATATGGTAATAACAATGCGTCAAAAATGTGATTTGGTCTATTTGTATTAATAAAACTCATCGGTTTAATAAGCACGTCCCGATGTCCTTCATAGGCCATTGCTGTTGATAGACTGCGCTGTTGCATCGACATCTTAGTTACTCCAAGCGCTGATCTTGTCCAAGGCTTTGGTAAACTATAATCATTATTATCAGCAGAAACAATCATAATCCCGTACAACACTACTTCAAGTACTGCTAGATTAACTACCAGTTTTTCATTAACTAAATCGTACAATTCTTGAAGTACATATGCCGGTGATACATTCTTATCTCGTTCCTGCATTTTATCAACAGAAGATTCCAACATAGCAGCTATGGCGCCACTATGGTCAGACATGTTGATATGTTTTAATGGCAGTGTTAAAAACGGTTTAGTCCAATCCCAATTTGACATATCAAAATAGTAATCACCACCAGCATCGATTGTCCATCGGTTTTCTCGTATTAGTTTAAGCATATCTAAAGTCATGCTAGCTAAACGTCTACCTACTGAAACGTCAATTCCAATTGGATCGGCATCATCTATTTTAATACTAATTTTAGATAACTCAGATACTCGACCGATGTTCAAGTCATCAATATTTTTTATTTCTATTACATCTGTTAAGTTCTTGGCGTCGTCTTCTAAGATTATGAATTGTACTTTCTTTCCTTTTAGATTATCCGCTAGCCAATATGAATTTTCATCAGAAGGATCAATTCTTAAATATTTACGATGTTCACTTTCTAGAATAATCCCTTCTACAGCAGAGCTACCGTCAAGATGCTTTAACGATAGTACGTTCTGCGATGATTTTGAAGCAAGGGCAGTGCAACATACTTGACCTATGTTAGTGTCTTTCGGAACAGATAACGACAGTTGACCAAAACAAACACTGCAAATACCATACGGATCAGGATGTCTACAATGTATAACTGATCGAAGTTTTAATGTTCTCCCAATTAATTCATGACTGTCTGCATGAATGGTCTTTAATACACCGTCGTCATCCATGTAGTTTTTTCCAATCAGCTGCTTCAAATCTCCTTGGCGAACAGAGCCTTTTCTATTTTCTGTTTTTCTTACATTCCAATATACATATTCAGTTGACCCGCAATCACCAGTGTGTAAATTACAAACGATCTGCGACATCAGTTGCAGACGTCTAGAAAAGTACTCGGCTTGTTGTAATGGAGTTTTACTAAATGACAGACTCTTTGCAGCTGACCGAGATTCAATTAAAGAATCATGCAACAAACGTATTCCTTGTGCAAATCCACGAACAATTGGGTGCCTAAATACATTTGAATCAACATCGGTCAAAACACCTCTAGCACTAACGCATTGTTGCACTTGTCCCATGCTTACTAAATTAGACCTAGATGCTTTTGATATAGCGTTATTAGGTAATTCTTTACCGCTCATCAAAACACTCTTTACAATTTTGTGCGTGTCTTCTATATCCTTCTGTCCTGGATTTGGGAGTTCTTGAAGTCTGGTATTAGCTTCGCGGATTGTTGGGTTATTTAATACCTCGATGAAGTCTGTTATATCTAGCGATACGACATATTCTTCTAAACGATAGGATAAATCGTTATACATCGCATTCGTATAACGATAAATGCGTTCGCATAACTTATCCCTAAAATCATACTCAAATTCAATATTTGATTTATCCTCAGGATGTGTTTCGAAATGGTTATCATACACGGACCACATTGCATTGCCGAGTAACTCTAAATGAGTATCAGAACCAAGGCGCTTACTATCACCCAATATATTGGTAAGATGGTGTTTTGGCAATAAAGGCGTATCTTGAAATTCTCGATGAAAATCCCATGAATATGAACTATAGAGCGTTGCCCTATCATTCGTGCTAACGATTTCTCCGTTATCGAATACAAGATCAAAAGACCCTGTTAATATATCCCATAACTCTTTAGTTGTATATTTAAGTAACGTTCTTGCTAATATTTTCATTAGTATTCCTTTTTAGTATACGTAAATTACTTATTTATACACAACTGTCTGATCACTTTCCCAGTTAGGTTTATAGTCTCTGTATATAAAAGACAATCCGCTACATTCTGAAATATGTTTAACGAGACTTAACGGTCTCGCTCCTCCTAATGGTAAAATCTTTCTATCCACTGCCGATTGAATTGCTGTGGGTTTATCAGCGCCTAGAATACTATACAAAATTTGTTTATGTGCAGCTGGGTTATTATTACGATCGAGAATATCAGCAGTTACTTTTGCACCAGCGTATGCTGCATAGATACGAACCTCAGACTCTCCAAGAGCACGAATTGCTTGTTGTCGAGATGGGTGTGAATGTTTATCAGTATTAGTAACTTGAGACAATACTCCAAAATGTTGTAGTTTGCCGCTGGACACAGCTGTCCAGTCGTCGCCTGTTTTCTCTAACAAAATCATATACACACCGCCAATGCGTACATTATTTTTAGTAATAACGCGTTTACCAGAGTTACCAATGTAACTAACAGGGCCGTACACTGGTTTATAAAACATTTCTAATTGTTTAATTATTTCTTCTGATTCTGGTTCGTTTTCAGGAGGCATATATAGATAAATGCCATCTTTAATAACTGATGCTAGATGATCAATACGACGGCCTTTATACTCACCATCTGTAAACCAGACGTGCATCTTTGGAGAAACAATATTATAATAACCTAACAAATATTTCCAAGCGCGATCTATGGAATCTGGTTGGGTTAGTTCAAGTGTGCTTAGAACTGTTTTAATCTCATGCTCGGAATAACTATCCATTGTTGTCTTGTGTTTAGCGGTTGTAGCACCAAAGAACCAAGGATGAATATCATTCTTTATTTTAATAACAACATCACGACTAGCCGCATTAATGTATTGTTCGTATAATCGACCAATATTCATTCGTGAAATAGTAGAATTAGGGTCCATCACGATATCTGCCCGATTACCGTTTTCATCCACAGGCATTTCATCCGGTTCAGCGACGTGTACGATAACTCCCTTACCACCGTGACAATCTGACAATTTAAATCCTGTAATAGGTTCAATGTCATACTCGATTGTAAACTCCACACGCCAGTCATCTAATTGTGCTTGGCGATACAGTTTAATAATCCGGTGTTGGTCGCTATCTACAACAGATAGTGCTTCAACTACCATTCTGTGAAATTCAGGAGTAATTCTTAAGTTCTCACGACGATCGCTTTTCAGGCGATTATATTCTTCTAGAATTTCCTTATAAAACTCACGTCTAGCTAAGTCGTATTTTTCTACTTGTGTTTCCATTCCAGCAACCGCGTCAGGTGCGCTATTTTGACTATCGTGTTGTACGCGAATATCAACAATTCTTCCACCAGCACCAGCTGCGTATGTGATTTTATCAAATACAAAATCTGGCTCCATAAGAGCACTAACACTTTGTTCAACTACAGCTAATCCTTTATCGTAGCTTCGAAGACACATCAGAATACCGTCATATCGAACGCGATCCCCTATATCAGGGAATGGCTTGAAGTTATTTTCATCACCATATAAATTCAAAGCAAAACGTTTACTGCCCCATTCAACTGTACGTTGCTCATAAGTCTTAAAAGCAAATCTTCTTAATACATCTCTACTAATAATTACACCGTCTTCAGAAACCGCTGGATGCGTCATGAAAGCCATATTGCACTGAACACCGTACTTATAACCACCGTTTGGTGTAATTGACGGTGAGTCTAAAAACACGGTTCCTTCTGCTATAGCAGCACCTGGTCGAATATTTCTAATTCCATCTTGTTCTTTATATTCAAAACCAAAGTATTGGTGATAAGAACAATACTTAACCAAATTAAATATTCCTACTTCTTTAGTAATTGCGTTTTCATAAATTACTAAAGTTTGAGGATTCATCTTAATTGAATCAGCACCTATCTTGGGACGATAGCGTGGAATGATCTTGATGATTTCTCCATCGCACGGCATTCTCACTTTGAATGTATATTTACCAAACTCACGCTCAACACCAGTTTGACAACGACGCTCTGTAGCGCCATTGACAACAAGTGTCTGCGAAATATGACTCGAGAACATTTGCTCTCGACTACTAGAGTTGTGTTGCCTCCATGGGTTTAACCCATTAACTCCCTGAAACTCACGAAAAAGCTGATTAGAAACCTTAGTGCTCATAACGTTTTCCTTTATGTACAACATTGTGTTATAACAACTAAATATAAATTTGGAAAAATAATAATCTTTATTGTTATTTTTATGATGTCATTACCACACACTACACTTTAGTGATATATCACTAAAAACCTTTACATTAAGAGGAACTCTTATGAATGTCGATAGTTTAATGTTTAATCCTGGTAGTGATATTTACTACGATGCGGGGTTTAGAGTTGTTCTAGAAGATCACATGACGTTATTGAGAAATGATTCAACGACGCAAATCATTGACGTTGCTCCGATGGACGCGTATGTGTACGAGGCTGATCTATTTGGTCTTCTTTCTAAATATGGTGTTGCGCCATATTTACACTGGTTAACAATGCGAATGAACGATATGACTTCTCCGTCTGAGAATGATTTGAAATTAACACAGCTATTAATTCCTTACCAAGGAAATATCGACAAGATACGACAGTCGTATACTAGTGTTAACAGAATTACATAATGTTTAATTCTTTTGTATTTTTATGAAATGTTTCACATGGTAATCCAGCATCTCTACATGCGTGGCAGCAAAACCAATACTCATGACCGTTTTCTGAATCTTCATCGCCGGTAAACACGTACTCACTATGACCTATTGTCCCGTGACAATACATGCAGTATAGTTCTAAATGACCAAATGTCATAAAAGCTTCCACATAGAGAAAAAAATAGCATCTAATCTTTTTAAGGATTAGATGCTATTTATGCCGTATTATTTAAATCGCACCAAACCCACCATTGCGATTGCCATAATTATTATTACCATAACTAGGA
>Ga0302186_10003643_pt1 | contig 11187 bp, 8 predicted proteins | sample II_Bog_E1_2_FD_198782 | JGI IMG/M metagenome (GOLD analysis project Ga0302186, IMG submission 198782) | Peat permafrost microbial communities from Stordalen Mire near Abisko, Sweden - II_Bog_E1_1 | ecosystem: Environmental > Terrestrial > Soil > Wetlands > Peat | place: Sweden: Abisko, Stordalen...
AGTATATGGAATACAAAGAGGAGCAATAGGAACTTAGGGTTGATTTATGCACAAATCAGACTATAAGTTAGATCTAATATTTCAAAGTGATTATAAGCGTAGTTTGTCTTAGGCTATAGCGATTTAAATTTCTCAGGGGAGGTACTTTTATAGGAATTCATGGACAGATCATCATCGGCAAAAAATTGTGCTTGTCCTCGCATCAATACTCTTGCGCTATTGAATGATAATTATTTCAAGGATTTCCTTCTGATTTTGGGCATTTCAATAATGCTTTCTGATCGATGGGAGTAAATGCTGGTTTACATTAGATAGTCACGCAACAAGGGCTATTCGTGGGTCTGGTTCTTTTTATTATTTGTTTTCATTCAATGGAAGATAACAATTATACAACATTCAACTTTCCAATAAAAAAGAAATTATATGCATGAACTGACATTTTTGTAATTTTTGGCCAATAAAGGAAGATAATCAATGGATTTTGGCTGAAGTGGCAAGATGTTAGTTGTTTATCAGATGTCTCTTGAATGAAAAAGGCTATTTTTATGCAAATTAAATACATAAAACATCAGTAGATGTCAAAATTAAGCTAAATATAGGTTCATAGTTTTGCATTCACAAATTCTGAACAATTAACCAAATTATAATAAAATGCTATTAGCAATTAGTTCCTAAAAATCAGCAATAACTGCTGAAATAAAGCTAGTCGAGCGAGTTCGGTACAAACTTTCAAATCAGATGCGCCATTTTAAATAATTCAACCAGTTCAAGATCATTCTTAAACTAATCGACAGGCATTTGTAGTAACTGTAAATGATTGAGCAGTACAATATCAAAACCTTAGATAGTTTGAAGATAGAACCCTACATAGAGGCCAATACTAGAATTAGGAACCACGTGCTAAGGAAAGGACTGCAAATTAAACAGTTGATGTGTGATGCAGTATTTTTACCTTATGCTACCCTAGCAATGGGATGTCTGGCTAAAATCAATTTCAACCTGGATAAAATCTAAAAAAAGATGCTGGCCATTGCTCGCATCATCCAATAACTTCAAAAGAAAAGCAAACCGCAAACTGCAACTGCCGAATGATTTATTGAGATTGTTATCTGAGGTTCACTTTCACCCTTGCTTTTTATATATGCCCTCTAAAATATTTAAGATTTGACTGCCCAAATTATAAACATTATATAATCTTGATTGTTGATGGGCGGAAAAGATAAAAAAAAGGAGGAAGTCGAAGTTGATGAGGAGGGAGATGATTCTGAAGATGAAGACTTCGATCCTGAAGAAGAGGTAACAATTTTGATAAGCAGATCGACGTTGTTGAGCAAGTCTAAAATAAAATTAAGGAGCTTCCTACTCTCAAGGAAAAGGTCCAACTCATTGCTCTCAATAGCTACTTGATTGAAAAGAGGAGACTGGATGATGAAATGCAACATTAGATTGAGATTATCGAGCATCGCTTCAGGGAGACATTCAAGCCACATATCGATTAAATCAACTCCATCATCACGGGCAAGCACACTTTTACTGACGTTGATTTTCAAGAAATTGGAGAGTTACTCACCTAGCAGGAGTTGGAAACTAAACATAACTATTTTTCCATGGAAAAGATTCCGGAATATTGGCTGAAGGTATTTTTGCATAGTGAGGTCCTCGGATAGCAGGTGGAAGAAAGAGATGAGCCACTGTTGAAACACTTGGAAAAAGTAGAAGCCGGTAAGTCCTAAGATTTGAAGAAACTATGGGTTACTTTTTATTTCTCATAGAATGAGTGGTTTACCAATGAGAAACTGACCAAAGAATTCCAATTAGAGGGAGAGGAAATTAAAAAAAGTTCCGGAGACCAGGTTAACTGGAAACAGGGTAAGAACATCACTATCAAAATCGTAAAGAAGAAAAACAAAAAGAAAGGAGGAGAGAAGAAGACTAAATAAGTCAAGGAGAAATCTTTCTTTAACTTCTTCTTGGATGTGGAGATTATACAGGATGAGAAGGAGGGCGAAGAAGAAGATAACGAAGATGTTGAGGAATTGGAGTCCCAGTATGAAATTGCACAAACTATTTATGAAGATGTCGTTCCAAAATCTTTGGAGTACTTTTTGGGACTGATTGAAACTATGGACGACCTTGAAGGTTTGGACGACGAGGATGATGAAGATGAGGAAGAGGAGGAGGTAAAACCCAAAAAGATAAAAGCAAAGTGATCCGTTTACATTCTTATTTATACCAATTATAGTGTCTCCTCTGTTCTTCGCTTATAAATATAATTGATAATTATGCGTACTTATACTCTAAATAGTCTTTAGAAATGGGTGAGGAACTGATAAAGTTATTTGAATGATCTTCGTCTTATTTTGATGTTTGTGAAATTGTGATATAACATTTGTATTGTAAAATAATAGAATTATAATGGGAAATGCAATTATTTAGATTTCATAGCAGATCGACAAGAAGCACTAAAAAATTGATTATTTATCATCGCAACTATCTTCACTGGATCAATAAACCTGCTTTAAGTAATTTGCTATTTTTAATCTAGAATTAACCAACTCTAATCATCTAACCATTAAAAGGCAATCAAAAATACCAATCTTAATAATTTGAATATTTAGCTGTCAAAAAAGGTCCGTTCACTGCAATCACAATTTGTAAGGAAGTAAGACTAAAAAACTCTTTCGGAATCTAAATTTATTTAGATCTTAAAGCAAAAGTAAAAGCAAATAGCATAACTCCAGAAAAAATAATCAGACAGAAGAAATTAAGTTCTGATGATGAAATAGAATATGAAACATTTAGAGGACAGCCTTTTGAATATAAAATAAGCCTTTTTGGGAGTTGAAAAGAACTTGAAATTTCATTTATAAGACTTGACCATGAAGTTTAGAAAATGTCAAGAGAGGGAAAGCAATTTTAATCAATAAAAACAGTCATTATAAGTTGCGAATAAATCACTATTGTAGCAATTAACATCTTGCCAACACTTATACCAACATTTATAAAGAGAAATCATGAAATTGCGTGAAGAAACAATCAATAAAGACTTATTGCTAACTTTACAATAGGATTATAAGGGTAAGCTGTTGTAAATTCAAGAGATGGCCAATGAACTCAAATTGTAGAAATAAAAAAATACTATTATACTAAACAAGTGTTAAATGTTATAATATATATATTGCTCAGCAGATAAAATCAAATTCATACTTTCTAAGTACATCGGAGAAGACTAAAACATAAATAAAGATCTCATCAAATCATACCAAGAGCTATTTGATCTGCCTTAAAAAGATGAAGACTTTAGCCATTTCCTTGAAAAAGTTCTACGCGAATACCAGAAAATAAGCGAGATAAAATATCGAAAACAAAATCAAAGAGGTTTATCAGTTGAAGAGCCCATAAAGCAAGATAAACCCCTCATTTACAAAAGAAAAACTTCATAAGATTTATTTACATATTTTCCTTCAAGCGAAATCCTGACTCCAGAGCGATAAAGATTATTTGAATCATAAAATAAATCGTCATAAAAAGATAACATATTATAGACACCAATTACATAGGCTGAAGATTAATAAGCTGGTGAGGCTACCTTGCAATGTCTTAACAATTCGTTCAGTATGGATAACCATATTTAGATGACTAAAAAAGAAGCTTTAATTTAGCAATTGACTTAAATGATATCAGCCACTACCTATAAAACAAAGATATCTCTAATGATATACTTGGAGAAGACAAATCGATATCTTCAGTGAAGCCAGATTCAAAAAATGACATGACTGCAAGTTTAACCGAATTCAAATAGCTGATGATGAAGTCTCAATCCAACATTTCCTTCGACTCGAACAAATGCGCATCATAGATCTAGAAATACTATAAGACAAAAATGAGGGCTTCTTCAATGCTGGCCAAACTTCATAAGAAAAAATGATTTTCATTTTTGAGTTATTATCAACAAATAATGCACTTACTTTTATTGAAATTAATAATTATCATTTTATTGTATTTTCCCAAAATATGGAAACTGTAAATCTCAATCAAAAGATCACTGATCAGGAGAAATGCGCAAATTTGTTGCAGAGCAATAAAAAGATGCTGGTTGCCGCAAAATAACTAGTAGAAGAGGGAAATATTATGGAGAGTAAGTCCATGATAGACTCTTTGCTCCTCAGTATCAAGAGAAGTTTTCATAAATATCCCTCCATTACGACAGAAGAGGTTAGCTAGCTTGAAACTGAGGCAAAACTCATCCTTGCTTAGTTGAAATCCAAGTATTCGCCTCGCAAACAAATTATACGAAATGAGTAGGAATGATGATAAATATTATTGTTTGATGTAGTTAATATCTGCCCAAGTTAAATGCTAATCTTGGATTCATCAATATCCATTATAAACAATCATAATGAAAAGGAGATTCACCTCAGAAGTTTACAAAGATAGAGAAGCAGGTTTTTAGCAAATACTGCCTACAGGCAGTTTGGGTGAATGCACTTGGATTCAACCATTTTTTATAACTAATTATTTAAATGAATATTTATATATCAAGGAGTAGAGGGATATAGGTCATTCCCTTGAAAGGAATCTTCCTCAGTCCTATTTTTGCATGATTTTATATATTGCCTGCTTCTTTCTGCCTGAATAAATGCCAAGACCCTTTTCTATTATACTATATAACTCATAATTAAATAATGAAAGAATAAGACTAGCTGATTTCTTTCAACTGCCCCTCCTCCAAGAACCAGTACCTATAAATATCGGCTGAGCCCGATCTCGACAACCAAAACTATTAAAAAGAAATGAATTCCCTCCAGTTGCATCCCGATCATCTGATCGATCTAATCAGTGAGGACGAACCCATGGGCTCCAAAATTAAACTTAATAACTACATGTAGTTCCTCATGGAGAGGGATCTCGAAGTATAAAAACCCTAGCTCATCAAGGAGGGATATCTCACCAGTTATAAACTCTATAAAATCAAGTCCAGAAAAAAGAGTAGTGACACCTTCGATACTGTTGTCAGTCGCAGATTCAATGATTTTTAGTTTCTACACCATCAGCTCATTGAAAACTACGGCGGGTATGTTTTGCCTCGGCTTCCCACCAAAAATTTTCTAGCCAATTTAAACCTCTAAACTGCAGAGTTTCAGTAAGTGAGAACTAAATAACTGCATAGGTATCTAGACAAATTATTAAATCATCCCCTCATCAGATTTAGCAATGAACTTAAACATTTTCTATTTGATGAAGAGTTTAATTTCTCAGAAGCCAAGGGGGAGTTTATAGAGCAGACTACTGTCGTTGACAACCTGAAGAACGTGACTGGGACGGTGTATGACTTGACAAAGAACATATATCAGCTGTTCGCTGGAGGCAAGGAGAGGAGGATGGTTTAGTTTAGTAAAAATACAGCTGAGGAGCAGTAACTCAAACTTTTTGAACGATAGATCGAGGAGCTGCAGAAGGTCACGCAATAAATCAAGAATATCATCGATTCTTCTTTTAGATAATTTAGTATAATTCACGACTGGACCATTGACTCCAATAAATCTCATCTAAAAAGTATTCAGTTAGAGCAAGAATACCTTCGAGACTATTAGAAACTGATTAAGGAGTTTGAGGATATCGCCAGTTTCATTGACAACTGTCATGATGCCATTAACCGGACAAAACAACTAAGAATAGAGATTGAGGAGTTGTAAGAACAGCAGGCTGCCATTGTGGCAAACGAAAAGTACAACTCCAGGAACAGAGATCTCGACATAGTCCGCAATAAACTACAAAAGGCTAATGCTAAAAGTGACAAATGGGTTTCCTCACTAAAAAAGTAGCTGTCAGTCTACACCAGCGAGGGAAAGACTTTAATGTAAGTGTTTGTTAAAAAATACACCAAATTGAGAGGTGAAATATACGCCCAAAGTTGAAGATTTCTTTACTTTGATAATATCCAATTATTGATAATGCATATCTTATTACTGCTAAAATTTTATCAGGCTTACTTCAACTTCAGGAATAGTAATAGTCTTCTTCCTAAATTAAATGCTTGAAATGAGCTATTCTCTTTGCTTTCCTTGATGTTGGAATAACAGAAATAATGAACTACTTTTTTACAATCTAGTAAATTAGATTTATCACACTTAAAAATACTAAATTGTCTAAAAGTGTTTCAGATAGCTTCTTTGAGTAAAATTTAAGTGATTGCTTAGGACGAGTAAACAAGTCATAAGAGTAATATTAGTTTCACAATTCATTATCAGGCAGTCACTCCTTCAGGTTTCTCCTCCACTTATTCCTCTTCTTCGTCTTCCAGAGAGTCGAGGTAGGGCTGCACTGCTTTCTTGAACTCTGCGTCGCGATTGCTGTTATACAAGAAGCAATTTTCGATGTCTTTAATTTGATGTTTGGACCATTAAATTAAAAAAGTCTAGGATAGGACTTCCTCCTTAACTATATTGAAGAGGATGGTGGGTAAGAATTTGGTGAAATCCTTCTCTTTATTCGCCTAGAGAAACAAGTATTCGATATTTAACAGTGTTTACAGCTCTGTGTTCACGACCACCAATCTAAATAGAAGGTTGTTTACTTTTTGACGAGAGTTTGATAGAACTTGGCTGATTCAGCCACCTGTTGACTTATATTCAATGTGAAAAATGCTTTGAAGAGCGTATAAGCAATTAGGGGCTTTTTAAGGCCCAGAGGCTTTATCTTGGAAACGATCTTGGCCGATTTGATGTCAAAGTCTTCGCTCTTGAGAGTTTAAAGTTCCGTCTTGATGTACTCCACAAACTTTTAGAGTTACGTGCTGCCGAAGTCCATGTTGTTAGTATCGAAGGAGACCATTGTTTCGTGGACTACCTCATCTTTCTTCTCTTCTTTCTTCTTCTTTTCTTACTTCTTTTCAGTAGCTGTCAGGGGAGTTTTGTCGGCCTCTACTTTCACCACCTTGCCCGTGGCCATATTTTTGGCCAATGGAGGATTCTTTATAATAAATTTGGCCAATGAATGTTTGCTGTCTAACTCACCAACAAAGGGACAGGAGTCGCACTTGCCGTTGATCTTTTCTCCAATTACGCTCATGTGCATTTCTGGTAGCTTGCACTTGGGGCAACAGATGTATTTTTCAATAAATTTGTCTAGCACTTTGCGTAATTCCTCCTCACTGAAATCGCCGTTAATGATGTAGTTAGTGTTGTTTTTGCCTCCTGCCTCTTTAAAGGTCGTCGACGAGGCTTTCTCAAATCCAAAAAACTTTAGAATATACTGTTCGTTTGTTCGTAAGTCACGGGCGACCTCGCCAAGGTTGACTATGTTGGTCTTTATGCCGTTGCCTTTACTTTCGATCTTTAACTGCATCTTGGGCATGCGGTAGCGGTATTTGGGGTCCACGACAGTCGAGGGAATGTTCAACATTTGTTAGTATTTAAATATAAAAGAAATGGCAAAGATGATGTTAATCTAAGCTACACTTTGCCAATCATTCCGACTTCGTCATTTGGTTCTAAATATGATAACCATTATTATTGATGAAAAAGTCTAAAGATCCAAAGGCGTCCAAGGGGGGCCTTTCTCTCCTTTCTCAAATAGCTTATCACTCCCAAATGTTCAAAGATAAGATATAATTGAGGCGACATAATCCTCTATGAAATATAGATGAAACTCGAATCCAAGGCGGAGGAGTCCTTATCAGTGGAGGAAGAAATCACAATCTTGAAGCACGAAAACTTCTTCAAGGGAGGAACGCAGGGACAAACTAAGGGAAATGGCATTTATATCAGAAAGACTAATCGTAAGCTGATCATTAGCTCATTAAGGACAGATGTCATCATTGTGGTGTATTGTACAAAATTAATATGATTAATTACCAACTTTTATTCAATTAAAATCCAATTATATTTAAGAAATATGGATAGAAAATAATCAGTTTATTACACTAGAATGAAATAATTTATTTTTTACTTACATGTGAATAGCAACAATTGAGATGGGTGTCAGTACCGAATAAAGTCGGCTTAAAGCATAACAAAGTATTGAAGAAAGTAGGTATAAACAAAATCACTGAGTTCATGAATTATAGAACTTAAAGTTTGATGTGTGACTACCAAAGGCGTTGGCATTCAAATTTTCATAGAAAGATGTCACATTGGGCGGCATGAACACCATATAGTAGCTAGTGGAGTTAGTGGGATAAGAATAAGCATTTTGAGATTAATTTAAAATTGACTCCTTTTAATTTCTTACCGGAGTATACACATTTTATTCTTTTATAAATTCTGACAGTTTGCCCTCGTTAATTTAGGGCGACTCCCCGGATTTAGAGTGATCTTATGAGGAGACATTGGTAGGGGAAACCTCTTGATCCTTTATCAAAACTTCTTCTTATTTAATATCGGGATCTTCCATTATCATTTTGTCCTATTATTGCATCAGTTTCTCTTTTTTTAGAAGCTCATAAGCAAGCAATAAATTTGCTCTTCTAGAGTATTCCTCCACTTTTTTAGCCCCCACTTTGCCAAAAAACTTTTGAGCATGTGACCGAACCTGGCTCAGACTTCTCCCCTTCATGTGTTCCTGAATTTTAATCCAATTTTTTCCATATCTTTAGAGAAGTTCCTCAAAAACTTATGCCTCAGCCTTGGTCCATCTACCTGCGCGTTCCCTCTTTGCAGAACAATTAATCCTGGAATGTTCAGTCATCCTTCAGTTTCTCTTTATTGTTTTTATAAATCAAAATTAAATCTAACAACCTATAGCCATAATTTATCTTTATAAATTCTGATGAGTGAAGTTTAGAATCTGGCTAAATTTGAAACGGCTGAAATCATCAAATTTTATCATCTACATATCACTTCAATTCGAAAACAACTTGTTCAGGATCTCAATTTGCTCCTAGTCATGTTTCTTCTTTTTACCCACCGCTGTCGAAGCAGAAGTTTTGCGACTTACACACTCAAGATTTCCACTTGCTACTTTGCCTTCTTTTTTTAGATACTCAAGGATCACTGATATGCGAGGCTGGACATAGGACCAAGCTCCTGAGTTTCGATGCTCCTACTGGAACCAGACAATCTCAGTGGCATTTGAGTATTTTTCGAGTACACTGACTAAGCTTTAGTAATGGAGAGGAGCAATTTGTTCAATTCTTACGATGGCCACATCCTAAATAAGCAATTCCATACATCTCTCTTCAACTGCGTACGTTTTTCAAGAACTGCATAATAGGCCTGACCATATAGTAGAACCACTTTTTTAACTTTTTTAGCATCCAGTCCAGGAGTTTTGTCATCGAGAATTGTATCGAAGTGATCATGGCTGAGTTCTTAAAAATTGGTGTTGGCCTATCTCAGCTTTAGCAATTTTTTATTTACAAAATTGATGAGTGGTTTGCGATAATACCTTCGCATTTGTCTCCTCATGGCGTGGAAAATATTTCCTGCATTGGAACAGCAGATTATTGCCATATTTGCACTATACAGGGCTCTTTATTTGAATACAAGTCTGCCATTTTTGACAATATCCACCCAACTATCGTTCATCATTTGCAAATACCGTTACATTCTTGCAGAACTGTGCTCTGGGCCTTGTCCATCCATACCATGGGGCAAGTTGATAACGATTCCATTTTGGACGGACCATTTGCTCTATCCTGAAGCTAAATAGTTATCAACAATAATCTGAGACCCGTTTGCGAAATCTCCAAATTGTGCCTACCATATTGTGAGAGCATTGGGATTTGTTTGGGCGTATCCGTATTCATACCCCATTGCTGCATACTCACTCAATAAAGAATTTTCAATTTGCAGTCGATTTTGCTCATTCTCTTTTAGCAGAGAGCGGAGAGGAGTGAAGTGGCTCTCATTCTTTTGGTCAATGACAACAGCATGCCGATGCGAAAAAGTGCCCCTTTCAACATCCTGACCGCTAATTCTGATGTTAAAACCTTCACTGAGTAAAGAACCGTATGCTAAACTCTCAGCCATTCCGTAGTCTATCCCCTCCCCAGTTTATGCTGATTTTTTACGAGCTTCATATATCTTTTTAATGGTTGGATTGAGAGTAAAAGTGTCTGGAACTGTGGATATCTTTTGTCCAATGAACTTGAGATCCTCAGCATTGATACCTGTCTTCTTAATTTATCCCAATTAGGTGAAATCGACTACTCTGTGATAGGTCTTGGTCCTCCATTTGGTGATGTCGAAGGAAGACTTCAGACTCTAAGAGTAGGCTTCGTTTATCTTTAAAATATGGTCAGTCCAACGCTATTTGAGTTGCTCTTCAGAAAGAATACCTTCTTTCACGAGTTTTGCAGAATAGATGTGATAAATAGTGGGTCTTTTGCCTATAGTTTGGTACATCATTGGCTGAGTAAACCTAAATATCCACAGATTGTACGCTGGCTGATCCTGCTCATTGTGGCCATAGCGACGGTAGCCAATAATGTCAACAAATATATCCTTTTTAAACTTCTGTCGATATTCAATCGCTAGTTTGATTGCTTTATTGACCAGTTAAGGTTCATCGCTGTTTACATGAATAATCGGGGCTTGAATGGATTTAGCAACGTTGGTGCAGTACAAGCCAGTTCTAGCCTAAGCAGGAGTAGTTGTAAATCCAATTTGATTATTAGCCACTATGTGGACAATGCCATTAATGTTGTAATGAGGTAAGTATGACATTTGAAGACATTAATACACCACTCCTTGGCCTGCAACAGCAGCGTCCCCGTGAATTAGCACTCCCAAAGTCTTTTATTAATTATTCAAGGCGTCTTTGACAGCTTTGACATGGCCCATCATCACTGGATTAACAGTTTATAAGTGAGATGGATTAGGGAGAATTGTTAACTTCACGTTTTTATCTCCTATCTTTCGATCAACAGTGGCTCCAAGATGGTATTTTACATCACCAGAGTTTCCCCAGGAAAGTTACTTGTCAACATTTTATTGAAATTCTGCAAATATCTTTTGCAAAGGCTTGTGGAATACGTTGGTTAGAACATTGAGTCTTCCTCTGTGAGCCATTCCCATTCCGATATACTCAACTCCGTGATTACTGACTGCTTCCTCCACTAGTTTATCTAATTTACAACAGTGTTACTCAGCCCAGAGACCATCGAATCTAATCCCTAAACGCCGAATCGCTTACTAGTCTTAAGTTTGTCGTTAAGGAAGGCGTTAAATGCTTCTGATTTTGTGA
>Ga0302186_10003646_pt1 | contig 11184 bp, 11 predicted proteins | sample II_Bog_E1_2_FD_198782 | JGI IMG/M metagenome (GOLD analysis project Ga0302186, IMG submission 198782) | Peat permafrost microbial communities from Stordalen Mire near Abisko, Sweden - II_Bog_E1_1 | ecosystem: Environmental > Terrestrial > Soil > Wetlands > Peat | place: Sweden: Abisko...
CTTCTATTTTTTCACATTGATTTCTTCATATTCCCAGGCTACCAAATCTACTGTTGAGTGCATTGAATATGTTTTGGCGCATGAATTGAGGCATTTGTTGGAACGCAATCACAATGATCCTTTTAGCTAATATGCTTTAAATGGTGCTACTCAATACCAAGCATTATCTTGTCCTAACTGGTGGGTTGTTGGAGACCAACTCACATTTGCTATATATGGTGGATATGTTAATATTGATTATTATTATACATCAGCACCAGCTGGGAATGTTACTTTATATGCAATTGATATTCCACCAGAAATAATGGCTAAATATCCTAATACCAATTGGAAAAATTCTAATGAAGTAGCTCAGATACCCGAAGTTCAAGCTATCTTAAATAAATAATAAAACCAATAATAAATGTAAAAGGTAGATAAAAATTTATCTACCTTTTTTTTATTTGTGGGTATAGCCGTAAATGAGTTCTTTCATTTCTTTAACCTGAGCTTGTTTGAACCCATGTATCTTAAGTTTCTCTCCACTATTATCTGTAAGGATAATATCAGAAAATTGAAGCATGTTTAAATTAGTGCCTATTGATGCTAATCTGCTATGAGGAATTGATTCATCTTTCTTGCTGAGTATTCCCGATTTTTTGATTTCAACCCCTTTATCAGAAATTGAAACTTTTGTAGGAAATAACATGTTGCCTTTTGAAAGGCGTGAAGTAATAAATTCATTCATTTTGTTTTTGTATTTAAGACACAAATATACTATATTATTACTATTTAGGCTACCAAATCTATTAGGTTATGGTATTTTGGGCTGGGATGAATTATGTGGCTCCAAACTGTGCTCTTTCTGTTTAAAATGAAGATAAAAGTGTAATAATATACTTTTTCAATACTTATTAACACCACTCAAATAATGAGTGTTTGTAGAGTAAATTTGCACATTAGCACGGCAAGTGCTAAGTTCCTTGTTTATGACGTTTGAATTTGGAGTTTGTGTCGCTGGAAACGAAATATGGATTTCCAGGTATTGTATTTGAATTGGCAATGATATTATTTGAGCAAGGTAATCGATACCCAGCCGAATGAGAGTTTCAACGCTTAATTTGTGCATAGCTGAATCAAGGTCTGGTAGGATTATGAAGTTATTCATGATTATACTTGTTACCAAAGATACGGTTAACATTTACTTAGAGGTGCCTAGAAAGCTAGGGTAATCATCCGAAAGAGTATGTCATTACATTTTTTAAGGAAGACCGCCGATTTTAGTGCTGCCGTGCTTTTTTATGAAAAAGAATAAAAGAGAACCTTGGTTAAAACCAAGAGGATATATCCATTTCACATCAAAATTTGACCTGAAAGATATAAAACAGGTCAAATTTATTACTAGTTATGCATCAAACCCAATTTCAGTTGCTAAACATCCCTTTTCCCCTTTAATTCATAGACCAATAATTGCTAGAAGATATAAAGTAACATCTATTGATTCATTAGGGAAGAAAAAGCGCGCACATTCATTTATAGACCCCGAAACTGGGAAGAGAAGAAGCAACGCAAAGATCAGGCACATCTATTATTCTACACATTTAGATGCTTTTATTTATTCATATTATTGCCAAAAGGTATTAACTCCTCTTTATGAATTAAGGCTATCAGAAACTCCAGGACTTTCAAATTGTGTATCAGCATATAGAAAAATCCCAATAAGTTCTGAAAGCGAAAAAAATAAAAATAATATATATTTTGCAAAAGATGTTTTTGACTTTATTAAAACCTATGGCGATTGTGTAGCATTGACTTTTGATGTAAGTGCCTTTTTCGATTCATTAAATCAGAAATACCTAAAAAAACAATGGTGTAATTTATTAAACACAAAATCTTTGCCCGATGATCATCATCATATTTATAAATCTTTAACTCGAATTTCATATGTTGAATTTTATACTGTTCTTAAAGAATTTGGAATTAAAAGTCAATACTGGTTTAAAAATAAGAAACATGTTAGATTTTGCAAGGATGCAGATGAATTTAGAAGACGAATACGAAATAGAGGCTATTTAAAAACACATCCATATCGCGTTAAAAATATGCCCAATGAGTATATTGGAATACCCCAAGGCACTCCAATTAGCGCATTCCTATCAAACCTGTATTTATTGGAATTTGATAAATTAATACATACAAAAGTCGAGGTTAAAGGGGGATTATATAGAAGATATTCAGATGATATTGTTGTTGTTTGTAAGCCTGAAAATGTGCAAGAAATTAAAGATTACGTTCTGGATATTATCAAAAATAAATTCTATTTAAAAATCAATAAAGATAAAGTTGATAAATCCGAATTTACTGCAACTGAAAAGGGTGTAACTTGTGATAAACCATTAAGATATTTAGGTTTTGAATTTGACGGTAAAAGAACTCTTATAAAGCCTGCTAGCCTTTCAAAATTTTATAGAAATATGAAAAGAGCAGTAGTGGCACAAGCAAATAAGGCAAAAAAGGGGAAATATCCGAGTACTTCCAGAATGTATAAGTTCGAACTTTATAAACAATATAGTCATCTTGGGTCAAAAACAAAAGGTAGAAAGAGAAACTTTTACGCATATGCAAAAGATGCCTCAGAAATAATGCAAGAGAAAGCTATAATGAAACAGTTCTCACGTGCTTGGGAAAACCTAATGACTGAGATTAAAGAACAAGAAATGCGTTTAGCTTCAATATACAAACATATCGAATAAAAAGACATATTTCATTTTGTGCATGATTAATTATTTACTCCAAACCGTAAACCCTAAAAATACCTTCAGAAATAGATTTAGGGATATGATTGCAGATTATCCGAATATAGATGTAAAAGCGATGGGGTTTCCTATTGATTGGGACAAAGAATCCCTTTGGAAAATTCAAGTGAAGGTTGTCTCGTCCTGAAAAAAGTTTCACCTATGTTTCACCCAAAAATTGACAATTCATGTAAGTAATTGATTATAAAGTGTAATTATGATGATAGTACAATCCCCCTCTCTCCGCTGAAAGGGACTGCCCAATTAAAAAAGGGGTAGTCCCTTTTTCATTATCCCCCGAACCCTTTACCAGTTGGCAAATCAAGGCGAATATAGGATTCACCGTATTTGTTCGAAATGCTTCATTTTTCCTATCGAAGACAATTCCTTCAGGAAATACCAATTTTTGAAGTTGCTCCTTTAATCTGATTTCTCCCTGTCCCCATAGCTGCGGTAGTTTAAGAGCTATGTCCGTAGCCTTATTTAGAATATCCCCATTGTTCGAAATGGGCTTTGCCAATTTTGCCAAATCCTCCTGAATTTGCTTCTCCTCTTCTTTGTATTTGGGATGGAATTTTTGGAATACCTCCTCGCTTATTTGGTTCAAAATATGGTATTTTTCCTCCAATCCATCCAGCTTAGTTGTTACTTCGGTTAATTTCATCTTGAGGACTTTTCCAGTATCCACCTGATTCTTTATAAAATCATTTAGCTTATGTTCTATTTGGTATAAGAAAGGTTTTATCAGGTTTGGGGTCAATGTATATTTATCTAAAAATCCTGAAAACAGTTTATTTACCTGCTCGGCATTCTTATTGCATTTACAACCATTTGTCCGGCATTTATAATAATGTATGCCCCTTGCTTTCACTATATAACCTGTAAAGGGTTCCCCGCATTCAGAGCATTTCATAAAGACCTTTAAGGGGATATTATGGTTCTCGGCCTTGTGAGGTACTCCAAATCTTGGGGATTCAGAAATGATATTGTTTACCTTAAGGAAAAGCTCTTTGCTTATCATTGCCTCATGCTTACCTTCCACCACTTGACCATTCAGCATTCCATGAGCAATCAACCCACAATAGAAAGGGTTAACAAGTATTTTATGGATTTGCTGTTTATATATATGCAATCCCAAATTATTAAGGCGTGATACTATTTCATCATTTCTTATTCCCTCGGCTTTCCATCCAAAAGCCTTCCTGATTTGTTTACCGTCATCATTTACTACAATACTCCTTATACCATTTATCGTGATTATATCATAGCCTTGTGGCGGCTTTACTACCCAAATACCCTGCTTAAATTTCTCTGTCATGCCAGCAATAACCCTTTGTCTTCTCTGTTGATTATCAAACTCAGAGAAAAGAAGCTGAATATTTTGATGTAAAACACCGCTTGGATTTGAGGTATCGGTAGGCTGGGTGACAGCAAAGACTGATATTCCGTGCTTTTCCCGTAAGTCGGAAGCCAATTTTATTGCTGCTCCCCCTGTCCGGCTAAAACGATCAAGGGTATAAACTAATATTTGGCTGACCTGTCCCTTATGGCTTTTGATAAATTCCAGCATACGTTTAAACTCTTTTCTGCCATCTGTTTTCGCACTTTCATAAGTGCCGCCGAAAAAAGAGACAATATTGAGGCTATGCCTGTTCGCAAACTCCTCTATGGTTCTCTTTTGAGTTGAAAGGCTCAGGTTTTTATCCGCTTGCTCTTTGGTAGATACCCTGGTATAAACTACCACATTGCTTGTAGATTTTTGCTTTACATAAGTTGGGCTAAGTTTGCCAAACCGGGAGGTAAGCACCGAATGTTCAATTTTCATGCTGCTTTGTTTTGAGGGGTTATATTTTCTGTATGATAGTCTTGCATAAGGAAATCATAAATAATCGAGCAATATGTATTTAATGAATAAATGATTTCTTCTGCTTCCTTCTCTGTTAGACCGTCCAATCCTTCAAAGGTTATTAATTTCTCCTGTGTTAAAGATTCACCCGCCAGGTTTATTCTTTTTCCATCAATTAAAACAGCATTATTATGAATAAATGATTCATCCCTTTTTGTTTCTTCCTTATTATCCATTGGGCTTATTATTTGGTAAGTTCCCAAGGTCATGTGCTTTCTATGTGAACTATTCGGTTAATGTAAGGAAATGTAAAATCATGTAAGATATTGTAAGGAATTGTAAAATATTGTCGGCAATAAAAAGAAAAAGCCCCTGTTAAGGGGCTTTTCATCATAAACGAAAATGTTTATTTGTTGGCTGCTTTTTTCAAGGTTGCTCCAGCTTTGAATTTAGCTACTTTTTTTGCGGCAATTTTGATGGTTTTTCCGGTTTGCGGATTTCTGCCGTTACGGGCGGCTCTCTTTACAACAGAAAACGTCCCGAACCCTATTAGCACAACGCTATCGCCACCTTTCAAAGCTTTAGTTGTATGTTTCATAAAAGCATCAAGTGCTTTTCCCGAATCTGCTTTTGATAATTTAGCTTCCGATGCTATTGCATCAATGAGTTCTCCTTTATTCATAACAATTTTTTATGGGTTAATATTAGAACAAAGATAGAAATTCCAATGACAGGTCAACAGTTGCTTAATTAGTCACTCCATATAGAAGGTAGGCTAAGCTTTTCAAAAATTATTTTCACTTGGGGTATTAGAAAGTATCTTCCATTTTTTTCTCCAATCTCCTTTTTAAAGGGGATTAGCCATCTTTTCAAGGTTCTCCAATCTACCTCATAAAGGGCTGCAAGCTCTATCAACGAATAAGCCTTTATCTTAATTTCATACTTCTCTCTCATCACATCAGTATTAGGGGAATTATTAACTGTACAATACGAATGTGCGGCTAAAAACCCCTTCAAGCGGAATATTTTCTGCCAATTTCTTTGCGGATATTTTTTGGAACCCTATACTTAATGCAATAAACCTCTCATGCCTTATAACAAGGGTATTTTAGATTTCCCAATTAGGTTTAAATTGTATAGGTTAAAGCTTCCTTTTAACCGATAAATACAAGTATAGAATACATTTATGGATATTCGTATGATATATTTAGGTAAATGTGATAAAATATGCTAAATCCAACAAAAATAATTAGGGAGTTGCCTCTATAAATATACTATTTTAATCGTATAGATTTGCTTATGTTACCTATGAAAGGATTGCTACCACTCAATAAATCCTTATCCTAAACTATCTCTTTCCCACTAATCAGTCGTATATAAAAGTGATATTAAAAAAGAAGGACAGAAAAAAGAAATAAATTTCTTCAATCTGTCCTCTCGTTAAAGGAAGCATTGCAATATTAATACATTTTTAATAGAGAAAAGAAAGACCCTATTTTTTCTTACTCTTAGTTTTTTGAGGAGAAAGACGCGCATTTTCTCTCTCTAACTGTCCTATTCTTTTATCTTTTTCAGCGATAAGTTTTTCATAAAGGGCTTTTTCATCCGCACTTATACCATGCTGGAAAGTAACACTACTAATAACACCTTTTTCGGTAGTATTGTTATAGATATTGAAAATTTTAGAATCGTCAAAATCAAGGATGGTATTGACTGTTACACCAAGTACGTTGGCAATTTCAAACAATCTGTCCACTCCCAAAGTGGTGATACCTTTTTCAATATTGGAGTAGTTAACCTGCGAAATACCAAGTTTCTCCGCCATGTAGTCTTGTGTATAATTACGCATCTCACGGAAAGTCTTTATTTTTTGCCCAATAACCGCTTTTTGGTTAAATTCATTATCTTCCATAGTTATAAATTATAATTCAGGCTGCTAAATTATAAATTTAGCTTATACTATCCAAAACATAAAACACTTTCCTTTGTAGTGTCAAAAGTAAAGAGTTATTTTATTCTTTTTAAAATAGCACTTTAAAGGTAATAAAAATTTATTAAAATTGATTTAACAAAAAAACATTATATTTTTCTTGGAAATATCATATACGCTATTTACTTTCGCTGTCTAAAACTTCTTCTGGCTTTGTAGGATTTTGCTAAATCCGTGTTGATTAAGTCTTTCTGATTTACCACACCTGTTACAAAATATAAAGCCACCACAACTTAGTAATGTTACTTGTGCTTTCAAAGCTACTATTCAATTGGTATTTATTGCCTTAAAACAACTATATTTATGAAAAAACTATCCTTATTAATTGCGATGTCACTCTGTTTAGGAATATACTCCGTCCAAGCTCAATGTGATATGACAGTAACCGCAACTACTAATAGTTCGCTAATTTGCTACGGCGATTCTGCCAGACTGAATGCAATTCCAAGTGCTGGAACAAGACCATATACTTATTTATGGACACCCTCTGCCGGATTAAATTGTGATACGTGCAAAAGACCGTATGCTGCTCCACTAACTAATACAACCTACACGGTAACGGTTAAAGATAAACACGGATGCACAAGCACCGCTTCGGTAAATATTTCAGTTGACCCACAACTTTATCTAACTGTTTCGGCAAGTAATTTAACAACCTGTAAAGGCGACACCGTTCATTTAAACGCAGCCGTATCAGGCGGAACAGCACCTTATACTTATAAATGGACACCGGCTGCTCCGTTAAATAATTCTGTCATTTACAATCCTTATTATGTTACTACAAACACCAAAACTTTTACCTGTAAGGTTGAAGATAATGCAGGTTGTATAATTCAAAGCTCAATTACAATAAATGTAACCTCTCAGCCTGCATTTAATGCAGATACTCTTTTGGAAGAAGTTTTAACAAACCAACCTCCTTCTGCTATTGGCGGCACTCCACCATATACTTATAATTTTTCGCCTCCGGTTTCTACATCATTCCTTGTGTCGCCTCCTGATACTGCTATAACATTCACCGTTACTGTTACGGATGCAAACGGATGCCATACAACTGATACTGCAAAATATATTCCTGTCTTAAATAAGACAATCGCTTGTGGTTCAATTTTTATTTCAGAATATATACAGGACACGGCAAACCACAATGATGGGATTGAATTATTTAACCCTACCGGAAGCCCTATACATTTAAACAACTATTATCTGTTTGGGACAACCAACGGCTCGTTATTCGCACCGCCTTTTATCATACAGTTGCACGGAATTATAAGAGCGCATCAAACATTTTTGATTGCAAACAGAAATGCAAGTATTGCATTAACAAGTCGGGCAAAAATGTTATCAGACAGTCTTAATTTCGGCGGTAAGGATATTGTGGCGTTGGCAACCTTGACTATATCGCATTCCGGTTTAAGTTTTACGCCTTTAGATGAAGTAGGTACTATTTCACCGTTGCCCACAGATAGTGGATGGTCGGTTTATCCGTCCGGCAGCACAAAGAATCATACCCTTGTCAGAAAAGGAAACGTAGTTCAGGGCAGTCTGCTTTGGGCAGCCTCTATGTACCAATGGAATGTTTATCCGCAGGGGACATTTAATTATATAGGGCGTTATAAAAGCTCGTGTACAACCGGAGACCCCAATCTTACACTTGCTTTTGCCAATGCAACCTCAGTTTGCGGAAGCAACCGAACTTTTGATTTTGATATTATGGTTTCTTCTGATGTGCCTACGTGGTTTGATAACTGTTTAATGTATATAGCTTATGATGGTGCTGCTTTTGGAAACAATATTGTAGCTAATAGCAATGTTACCGTTACAGCTTATCCCAACTTCGGCGCACCAACTTATCTTACACCAACAGGTAATTTCATAGATTTAAGCCCCGATACCCTTGACCTTCCATTCGGTACTGACCAAAGCCAAAGTTCTTGGACACGGGAACAAATAACCTCAACGCCCCAAAAGATGCTTCACGTATCAATTAATATACAGGATTGCAGCAGTAGCCCAAGCATATTTTTTACGGACACTTCTTTTTTACAAATATTTCCATTCTATACGCTCAATCAAGGCGACTCCTCAATATACGGTCTGCCATATAACGTAACGTACTTTAATGGCGGACTAAACAACATTCTTTGCCAAATGAACATAACTGACTTTCCGGATACAATACGTGCAGGAATTGGAGATACCTTAACTATTACGGGCGGCGATTTTGGAAACACACGGGGAACTGGACAGGTGAAATTCTATGATGCCGATACTTCCAATTACCGAATACAAAAGTTGAATGTTTCTGATTATTTGAGTTGGACAAATAACCAAATTAAAATAAGACTCCCTGCTTTTGCGGACACCGTTCTACCTTCCACAGGTAGAGAACTCGCCATTGGAGGAAATAACTTTATTGTTAAAAATTCCTGCGGAGATTCTGCTGTAAGCGGTAATAACTCACACGGCAACCCATTTTCAGTCTATTATAATCTTGAACAATTTTGGAATCCAAATAATAATCTAAAAGAAGAATTATTATTAAGAAGCATTGATACAAATGGAGGATATGTAATCCGTTTTGATTCGGTAACTTTCCCAAAAGGCTCAGTACAAAGAGCCATTTTTTACAAAGCAATGAGAGACTGGACTTGTTATACCGGAGTGAATTGGGTTGTTGGAAAAGACACTTCATTCAATTTTACTTTTCCAATTTTTGTTGGGGTAAATTATGTGTCTATGGGAACATTATCTGCAAACGATGTGGCAGAAACTTACCGCGACCCCAATGAATGTACTAATTTTACAGATATACTTTCTCAGGCGGTTATTATTTTTAATTCAGGTGAAAGTTTTGTTTATGACACAACGGAAACTGTTACTATAAACAATGGTCAGGCTGATTTTTATGGGGTTAGTTTGCACGAATTGGGGCATTTTATTGGATTGGAACACGATGTTGTTACCAGTCATTTAATGTACTGGACTGCAAATACAAATCACATACTACCTGCAAATAGAATAACCCTTGCCTCAGCCGCATCAGGAACTGCCGTTGAGGGAGGATTTTATTCGGTACGGCAAAGTGAAGCCGTCCCAAGTACCTGTGGCAGCTATGGTACTATGTCAGGAAAAAGCACGGCTTGTGTGAATGAGTACACAAGTATTAAAGATATAGTCCCACCAAATAATACTAACTTTACAGTATATCCCAATCCCTCAAACGGAACATTTACCATTGATGGAAATGTAAATAATTATAATCTTGTTGTTATGAATATGCTTGGTCAGGTAATTTATTCACAAAAAATTCATAATGAAAAAGCTATTATTGATATTTCTACGCAACCAAACGGAATGTATTTTGTACAAGAACAATATCAAAATGGCAGGGCAACTCAAAAAATAATTATCACTAAAAAATAAATAATATGAAAACACTAGCCACTTTTATTTTTACAGTTATCATTGCGAGTAACTGTCTAAGCCAGAATATAAGCCCTAAAAATAAAGCAACAATTAACTCATTATATCCTAACGCCCGAATAATTGGAGGGAGTCAAAACTCAGTAATATTATATTGTAATTGTCCTGAGAATGGTGGAGAGATTCAATTAACCTTTGATACCAACGCTAATGTACTTGTTAAGGAATATTTTTATAATTCTTTAAGTTCCTTGCCGGATGCTATTTTAAGTTATATAAAACAGAATAATTCTAAGAGTGTTACATTTGATAGCACCGATGTGCGTAAAAGCATTAGCAGTAATGGGGATACATATTATAATATTTTTATGAAGGATAATGATGTACCTTATGAAATCAAAATTAGAGACACGGGAGAAGTAATATCAAAGATTTGTATATTGGGAAGGTCTTGAGCGCAAATAGATTTTGGCAAAGAACCCAAGATGAGAAGCTGCTTAATAATATCTATTCTGTTTTTGTTAGGTAGCGAAAATTTATGTGGTCAGGCAAAATCCGTTTTTTATAATGAAAAAGGGCAACTAATTGCTGATACAAATTATAAGATTAGCAAGAAGCAACTGGAGAAATTTATTCCAATTGAAGATTCCCTATCAAAGCATATCGCCTATTATGGAGATTATCCTGAATGGTCTAAGGATAGGATTGATACTGGCACGGTTATCGTATCATTTAAAATTAATACAACTGACACTTTGCAACAAGTAATAATTGAAAAAACTAACGAAAAAAAGAACTATCTAAGCAAAGAGGTAAAAAGGGTATTTAAAACCATCCGGCTTCCAAAAACAGCCTATTCAAGAAGATTAAGAAATAAAAAATACTTTCTTGCTATTAGGTTTGTACTTCGTGGTATTGATGGTGTAAAATATTATAAACATTCAGGGGTTATAGAAATTCTAAAATACAAAACACCATTGATACGGATTGTTAACTAAAGCCAGTACCGCATATCCTTCATTTTTTCTATTATTTCAAAGGCTGGGCAAGGTTCATGCCATATTAATTCAATGCTCATCGCATACAATTAGCATAGTAATCCCATGCTAATTGATAGAAATATCCCACATTAATGCTTATGATAGCTT
>Ga0302186_10003647_pt1 | contig 11183 bp, 17 predicted proteins | sample II_Bog_E1_2_FD_198782 | JGI IMG/M metagenome (GOLD analysis project Ga0302186, IMG submission 198782) | Peat permafrost microbial communities from Stordalen Mire near Abisko, Sweden - II_Bog_E1_1 | ecosystem: Environmental > Terrestrial > Soil > Wetlands > Peat | place: Sweden: Abisko...
GCCCCGTTGTTGATCACGGACTTTAATTTTAAAGAGCACGCATTGATTGAAATTTTTTAGAGAGACTGTGTTTGTAAAAACATTAAAAAAAAATTGTTTTTTTTTTTGCATAAAAAAAATTGATTTAAAAAAATATTTTAGTTAATCATATAAAACAATTTTTTAGAATGAAAACAATAATTTGGCTATTTTTTTATTCAAAATCAAATTAAAAAAAAAAAATATTTTTTAAATAAAAAAATATGAAATGCATATTTTCTATAGATTTATTTTCAAAGAAAAAATAATTTCACTATTCATATTTTTTTAAAAAAAATCAATAATTCTTTAGAAAAAACATTTAATTCTATAAAGGTTTTTCATCACAATGACTTACTGCATTATAAAAAGCAAAGGACAAAAAGCAGCTGAAATAGCTGAAGATTCAAGCAAGACCTAGATTTCTTAAATTGTAACATTTACGATTCAATCGATGATGTAATGAATGAATTTATTGTTATTTTCATCGTCACAATCCAAAACACTATGAACACATATCTTTCCGATTTGGATAAAATAGCTCAGGACAAGTTTTTTTTATAAATAAATTTCATTTCTTTACCAAACAAAGATTGTTTCATAAAAATATCTTTTATATTTTGTGCACAAACTCCAAAGAACAAGAGGAAAAATATCAAAGAGAATACAAATATCATGATAATTACTTAGTTTTTCCATATCAAGATGACTACAACTACAAGAACATAAAAAAACAAATTGTTTTAAAGATAAAAAACAAATATGGTTTTTAAGCTTTTGAAATAAAATTCTTAATTTTTTTTTTTATAGAAAACAATTATCCCATAGATATGCCCTTAACAAACGCTCAAAAGAACAAGCAAAATAAATGTTGTTACTATTTGACAATAGTGCTTCAAGCCATCGTTTGCTTTTTGAAAATGGTGTTTCATGTCCTCGTTTTTATCGTTGTTGGCTTTTTCTTAATCCTCCTCAATTTAATTCTGCTCATCTTTTGGTTCTTCCGTTATTGTTGCTCCAAATCCTTCAACACAAAATGGCATGATTTTGTTTTAACAAGTGATTTTTTGTCAGATTTCCTTCAAGAAAATCCTCCATCTTGGCTGTGCACCTATGATTGTTTTAAACATATCTTCGAATGAATGAAAATTTAAGAATTATTTTTATGAATAGAAAACTTTTAACATGATTAAAAAAAAAATAATAACAAAATGTTTTTTTTTAAAAAGAAATCTGAATAATAATATAGACAATAAAATTTTCTGCACTTTCTACTACTACTCGTTCTCCTTTTTTTTATGTTTCAAAATTTTAATATAATTATCAACAAGGCTACCTTTTTCTCATTATTGATTATTACAAAAGCTTCTTTGTCTATAGTTGTCGGAATGATCTCTTTATCCTCCTTTTTTTATATGAACAATCATTTTAATATAATTATCAAAAAGGCTACCTTTTTCTTCTCAGAAGTATCAATATTTATCTTTACACTTTCCTCCATATTAGAATTTGGAATTACCTTAAAAAATTCCTCGCTTTTATTTTTTTCATATATCTGAAGCAAATAACAAGCATATTCCTTCAAACAATGTGAAAACTTTTTGGACTTAAATTTTGCAAACCTTTCCTTTCTCTTCAACATGATCTGTTTTCTTTTTATTCGCAAATAAAAATTTGCATAATTTAAATGGTATCCCCATCTTTTAAATTAAAAATTCATTTTAATTTTTTTAAAAGAATGAACATGATAATTGTTTAACAAATCCCTTAACTGTTTTTCGGTTCTCTCAAAAATTTGTTGTTTCTCTCCTGGTAAATTTAGATAGATTTTATAGCTACCATACAAATATTGAACAATAATTCGATCTTCTGGTTCAGAATTAAAGTTTGAAACAGGTGAATTATTTTGATTATTAAAAACTGAATTTGAATTTTTTTTCAATAATGAAGGAACTAATTTTTGTTTGTCTAAAGCAAAATAATAAAAATGAAAAAAATTCAATACTCGAAATATGGGGTTTTGAATAATTTTTTTGATTTATCTTTGATAAGATAGTTTTTTTTTCATTCTTGTAACTGTTGTCATCTTGATCTTGATATGGCAAGACGAAATAATTATCATGATCTTTATATTCTCTTCGATATTTTTCTTCTTGTTCGTTGGAGTTTGTGCACAAAATATAAAAAACATTTTTTTCATTAAATCTATATTGTATTATTATTTGAATCAGTAAATATACATATAAAAACTTGTTTATCGCCTTTAAAGCCAAATCTTGAAGATAATCATTCATAGTGTTTTGAATGGTGATAATGAAAATGGCATTATTTTCATCCATTGTTTGGTCTATTGAACCGTAAATGTTACAATTTAAGAAAACGAGGTCTTCCTTGAAATCTTCAGCTATTTTAGTTGCTTTTTTTCCTTTGCTTGTTATAAGGCAGTAAGTCATTGTGATGAAAAACCTTTATAGACTTTAATGTTTTATGATGTTTTCTAAAGAATTATTGATTTTTTTATTATTCTATGAAAATTAATTCTATCATAGAAATATTGAAAAAAAAAAAATAATCTATACACAAAAGAATATTGAAAAAAATGTCTATGAAAATTAATTCTATAGAAAATTTGCATTTATAAACCTAAACTTAATTCATAATTGACATTCCATATTTTTCTTTTTCAATGGGTAATTCTTATTACCAACCAAAAAACAAGCCGGAAATTTTGTTTTCCAATTATGATAGACTGGGCTTGCAATTTAACTTTGATAAATGTTTTGGATATCATCCAAAACTAATTGAGATTTACTTTCACCATTTTAAGGCGAATATAAGCCAGTCATTAGTCCCACTGATTAAAGAAGATATTAAAGAGCATCAAAAAGACTCAAGAATTATAATAGATTTTCAAAAGCAGATTAAAGATGCTATAAGAGAAAATTCGAATCTTTCGTATGACATTTATATTCGAGATTGTTGGAAATCTGATCCCAGCTACGATATTCCATCAACCAGTTTAAGAATGCCAATTAAACTTTCTCCAAAACTTCCAGCCATCGATTCCAAATTGGTATATTTCGATACAAAAACGCTCATTTTAGACTTCAACAAAAAGGCCATGTTTCATTCAAATTACCTTCCACAGTTTATTAAGGTATATATAAGAATAGATGAAGATTTGCATGATGTTGGTCAAACAGATGCTGATATATTTCATGGAACCTTTTCAAAAAAGACCGAAGCTTTATTGAATACGAAAATAATTACTTCTTTTAACATAGTTTATTTGGGAATAATGCTCGATGAAAAAGAAGTAAAAATCACCAAAGATAATTCACGAGAACAAAGGATCACAATCACAAGATCTCTTAATATTTATGGGTTAGAACTGTGCAATCCGAACAAAACACTGGCAGACCAAATTGAAAATATAAGAAAAGAGATTCTTTCTAATGAGGAAATTGTCAACATCACATTATTTGGCCCAAGCTCCGTTGGAAAATCTTGTCTCATCAACACTTTCGACTATTGTTTGCAAAAGAAGTTAAATTATTCCGTGTTTGGACAATTGCAGATCGGGGATACAGGAACAAAAAACATGCACATCACGAATCTAACAAAAAACATAAGGTTGTTTGATTTCCCAGGCTATGAATCAGAGGAATCAAATAACAAAGTTAACTCTGATGTTAATATATTTTGGACGAAGAGAAACATATCGGATTTGGCAATCCATAATTGTAAAATCATTGATGGTGAACCATTGGCCTCATTAAAAATTAATGAAGAAAAAATTACAGATATTGATGATCAAATACATTCAGTTCTTTTTTTATGGAAACCCAATTTTACAGGTTTTTTTAAACATTAAAATTTTTTTAAATTGTTTTAATAGATGTAGAAGAAGAGCCTTATTTGAAGAGATTGAAAAAGGAAATTGAAAATATAACTGAAGCCCCAGGTATTTCATCTTTTCATTCTTGTTTAATTTGTAAATTTAGGGTTGGGATTTACTTCATATATGATAGTTTGCACGAATCTAGATTGTGAACTGAAGAAATATGAAACCGAAATGAAATTAGGCCCTAAAACTTATTTCACAGAGCCATACCAAAAATGCATAGCACAAATTAAGACCCTAATTAAGACTCAGAATTTAGTCATTGCATTAGAGAATTATGGAATTCAATCAACCGATGACATCTATGATGAATATAAACAATTAATAGCTCTTTTCATTCTTCAACAAGCTGTTATCAATGCCAAACAGACAAAAATGAAAAGATTAGAGAAAATGAAACAAAAAAATAATTAAAAACGAATTATCGTTGATTTAACATTTGAAAAATCATATTTAAAAGAAATATTATTATTTTTAAAAGTTTAATTGCTGAATGCAATTAAAGAAAAAAAAATGGATGACTGGAAATAATCTGATGAGAGGAAAAAATAGAAAATGAAGAAGTTTAATTAAAATTTTTTATATAAAAACAATTAAATTAATTAGTTCAAAAAAATTCTGTTTCAAAAAAATTATGTTTTTTTAATAAATCTAAATGTACAATGATAGTCCCATTTCCACTAAATTATCAATCACAAATGAAGATCTTTTTTTATTTTTTTTTAATAACAAGAAAGGGAGTTTGATTTTTTAAAAGGGATATTAATATAATAGCAATGACAACAGTAGTGATGAAAGTTTTGCTAAAAAAATGGAATCTGTTGGGTGAGTTTGCTAAGAAAATGAAATAATAATATTAATAAAAAAGGAATAATTTCAATACTAGGATGAAGGGGTATTGAATAATTTTGTTCTATCTTTGATATTATTTTTTTTCTCTCATGCTTGTAACCAGATTCATCTTGGTACGGCAAAATAAAATAATTTTTATTTCCTTCATATTCTTTTCGATATATTTCCTCTTGTTCTTTGGAAATTGTGCACAAAATATAAATGGCATTATTTTTAAGAAATCTATATTATATTATAATTTGAATTAGTAAATATACTACATTGTGTTAGCCTTTAGAGCCAAATCATTAAGATAAGAATTCATTGTGTTTTGGATAGTGATGATGAAAATGGGAATATTTTCCTGGATTCCATGGCATCCAATATCATCAATTGAATCATAAATGCTACAATTGAAGAAATTGAGATCTTCCTTAAAATCATCAGCAATTTCAGCTGCTTTTTTCCCTGTGCTTTTTATCAGAAAACACTCCATTAATTTTTTTTTGGATAAATTTTGAATATTAAATTAATGTTTTGTGATTAAATTCTATGAAAATTTCTAAATAAAAGGTCTATAGAAATATATATAGAAATTATATATAAAATTCAAAAATCTTAGAAGAAGAAAAAAATAGACATTATATTAATAAACTCATACATTAAAATCTATAAAAGTTTCTTTAAAAATGAACTGTTCAATTATAGCAAGCAAAGGAAAAAAAGCAGCTGAAATAGCTGAAGATTTCAAGGAAGATCTCCATTTCTTCACTTGTAAAATTTACAGTTCAATCGAAGATGTTCCAAAAGTAATGAAGGAAATTATTGCTATTTTCATCATCACAATACAAAACACTATGAACACATATATTTCTGATTTGGATAAAATGGCTCAAGACACGTTTTTTTTTACATAAAACTCAATTCTTTAACAAACAAAGATTTGAAGATAAAAATATTGTTTATATTTTGTGCACAATTTCTAAAGAACAAGAGGAAAAATATCGAAAAGAATACGAAGGTCATGGTAATTACTTGGTTTTGCCATATCAAGATGACTACAACTACAAGAAAGAGAAAAAGAAAATTGTTTTAACGATACAAAACAAATATGGTTTTAGAAATTAAAATAAAATTCTTAATTTTTTTATAGAAAACAATTATGTCAAAGCTCCAAATTCTTTTTTTAATTGGTTTCGTGTCATTGTGCAATGTTCTGTTGTGTTTCGTGTCATTGTGCAATTTTCTGTTGTTGGACAAATATTCTTGCAATTTTCTGTTGTTGTTGTCCGCAAATCTTAACTATTATAATGATAATTATTATCGTCCTCCCACTAATAATAATAAAATATTTCTTAATCATTTGCCCTAATCTCCTAAACATGTTCGACCATATATAAATGTTTGAAGATCTGATCTCTGTTCTTAGGATTTTTACTATTAAAAAAACTTTTAAATTGGCCTCCATTTAAAATTAAGTATATAAATCAAATTTTTAATGGAATATGAGATTGTTTTTTTATTTAAAAAAATTGAAGGTTTTTCTTCATGAAAAATATGAGTTTCTATATATTTTTGTAAAAATATATTCAAATAAAAAGTTTCATAAATAATTTGAAAAAAACAAACTCCTCATAAACTAAATGACTGAAATAGATTCAAAAATTCGCAGATCAGCAGACATTCCTCTTCAGACATAAAATCGTCATTCATATATTTATCCAAATTTTCCATTTTTATTGATAATTTATTTTCGGTTTGGTTATTGAATATAATGTCCTCAAACAATTTCGCCCATTCCCTTGTCATTGTTTTACTGCAAGTCTTTAACTTTAGGAATTTATTATAGCCTTTGATTTTTATCGTTATTGTGCATTCTTTTAACCTTAAACAATCCATCATTTTAAAAAAATAAACTAATATTATTTACAAAACATTGCATTTTGTCAATCTGAAATTGATCCCCAATCGCAATTTGGTTTTTGACTGATCACTGAAATATTGCAATTTTTCTTGTGTGAGGTAAATCCATACATTCTAGACATCGAAAAAAAAAATACAAAAAAGAAAGAGAAAAAGAAAAACCTCCCAACCAGATATTAGATTCCTTGTTTTTCTCAACAACCACCCCTCTCTCACAATGTTTTTGTCGAAAATTAGATTTATTTTATTTGTTTTCTCTCCGAACTTAAAGAATGACGGTTCCTCAATAAATGTAATATTGCTATTGTCTAAATCTGCAAATCGGCTTTTTTGTTGGGATGGTGCCAACCAGGGGATATTTTTAAAAGCCTTTACCTCCTCCGGAATTTCCTCATCATCAATATCTCTTTTTTGAAACGTATTGTTTTTTTCCTGTTTTGGACATTCATTTGTTAACAGCTCCAAGATCTCCTTCTCATCATTATCTAAGCTTTCCATAATCTTCTTATCAAAATTGTCTATACTTTCAAACATCTTCTTATCCTCATCAATACTATCGTTTTTTTGATTATCATTTTCTAAACTTTCATTTATTTTCTCTTCGATTGTTTGTTTCGGTTGATGTACGGAATTATTTGTCGAAGTTAGCTCTTCGGTAATTGTCTGATTATGGTCCTCTTTTTGCAGAAGTTTTGAATAATTTATGTCATATTCCATTTGATGAAGCATTTTTTCGTTAGATCATCTGAACATTGAATTTTTCATCGGTTGTCTTAAAAAAAAGGTGACCCATACCCATATCAGTTCCAGGGCTTGTGCGACTATTACGATTAGTAAATTCATTGTTTTTGACCAAGACATCACGCTTTTTATAAACATTGCTTTTATTTTTCGGGAATTTTGAAGAACCTTTAGAACTTTCTAAAGAAATAGAATTGGGAAAAGCCACAAAGTTCTCTTGTTTTTTTATGGGCTTATCAAGCTCATCGAGGGAAGAGTGGAAATTTATTATATTATCCAAAATTTTAGAAGTAAAATTTATGGTATAAGTCGATATTTCTTGGTTTTTCAAGTATTCCTGCATGATAAAATTAATATATCGAGAAAATCATTTTCATTTGTATATTACATTGAATTAATTTTTTATTTTCTGAATTGATAATCCTCCAAAAAAAAAATTAGCAAAAAGAAAAAATAGAATTTGAGATAAATTGGGTGTTTGAAATCGAATACATTGTTATTGTCAAATTTGAAAACGAAATAAAAATATTTCATTAATTTGGTTCTAATTTCATTTTTAAAAGGTGATTTATCATAGAAAAAGCAAAAATATTTTGAAAAAATCAAAATGAAATTAGAAACATCTTCAAAGAAAGACTCGGGAACTGTTGATTCAAACAATCCAAATTCGAACACCAAATCTTCTTCCGAATCCAAATTTTACTCACGTTCACGCTCTCGTTCTGCTTCCAAATCAAAATCCCACTCCAGATCTTCCAAGAATTCTCACAAGTCTTCAGAGGAAAAATACCCCTCACAGAAATCAAAAAAACCTAAGGAATCCAAAGATAAGTCAAACGAAAAAGATGAAAAAAAAGCAGCCAACATGCCTAATTTCCCGAATTTTATGAACTCCCAGCCGTTTAATGTAAATTTTTTTCGCTTTCTAATTCATTTATTTCCAATTTAGCCCAAACATTTCCAACTTGGTCAAATGAAAGGGGGATTATTTGGTCCTCCATATGGTGCTCCTTTTCTTCAAATGGGTCCTATGCCGTTTCACAATTTTTTCCGGCCGCAACCACCAATGTATTATAAGCCAGGTTATAAGAAATTTATGAACGAGGACCCTGAAAAGCAAAATACTCCAAATCTATTGCAGGATTTGGGAGTTGGTATGGGACTGAAATCGATGAGGTTTGATAATAAGAGAGGAACCCAAAATTTGAAAGGAAAAAAGAAAAGTAAAGAAACCCTCTATCCGTGGAAGATGTGCTCGATTTCAAAAAATTCAGTTCTTTTCCCTTAACCACTGAGATTTTTTTAACCGTGCAAGCCTTTTTGCAATTTGCGGATCAAAATCTATACATGAATATGAGCAAAAAACTTTTAGCAGAATTAGAGAAAAAATTCAAGGAACAAAAATGAAGAACCTGGCGAAATCATTAGGAAGATATTTGATTAATTTTAATGAAATGATTAAAAAGGAGAAAGAAAAGGAATCGAAGGAAATTAAAGACACGAAGAAAAAACCAAAAGATGGTAAAATTATCGAGGAGAAGGAAGGCGATGGGTCGAACAAAGTGAAAGATTTCGAAAATTATTAGTTGGCTTCATGAGGTTGAAAATAGTTTTAATTTAGTCCTTTATTTTTTATATTTTAGAATTAAAATCTGCAAGATTTGTTTAACAAAGTCAGTTTGGATGGATTTAAATTAGACGAATTTAATGTTAATCCTTTGGAGGTTGGCTTTTTAATAACCTTTCCGATCTAAGCCCAAAATTAACTTTAGAGGAAATTCATACGAAAACCCAGAAGGAAAAATTGTATGATGATTATTTCATTTTGACTGGTGAAACAAATTGGAATTCATTTGGAAATTGTATTACTAAATCCATAAACAATTTAGAAAAGATCTCGCAATTGGCAATAGATAAGGATGAGCTAACGTTTGGTTGGAAATCACGACCAACTTCAGGACCTCAAAAAAGGTACTAATTTTTTTTATAGAACATTAAAAAACAATCAATGTTTAGCATTGACGAATATCCTGAAGTGGAAATTTATAAGAAATTAGCAGAAATTTTGGGAATAAAAGAAACAAATTTTTCTCTTGCTTTCAGGAATGAGAGAAAACTTGCCACAATCAAAGATGAGAAAATAGAGCCAAGCATTCATAGAAAAAAAAAATTTGGAATTGGATGATTATTAAAATGTATGGGAATTATGAATTTCATACGATAAATTTAAAAAAAAATGGACTAACCATTTAATGAAGAATTGCCAAAAATTATGAATGAGTAAAAACAAATACTTAAAAAAGTTTTTTTCAGTTGGTTATTTTTTTTTCATAATTACTTAAATATAAGAAATTTTATCTCGGCCCAAGTTATTCAAAGCAAAAATGTCTAAAATTTTCCTCCATCAAAATTAAAAACAAAAAAAATTTTTTTATAAAAAAAAAATTAGAGAATTTTTAATTTTGAAATTTCCATAAAACTCAAAATAATGCAAAAAAAAAAATATTGAATAAAAAAAAAAATAAATCAAATATATTTGAAATCAAAAACAAAGTTAAAATCTAATTTAATTTTTCTTTGTGAAATTTCGTTTTTCTCCAACATATGCACACTATAAAAGAGTATTTTTGCGCTCCAAAATGAATATGAATTATCCTAAAAAAAATATCTCTATTCATTATTTAAAAAAAATATTTTTACAAAAATCAATATATATAATCCAGTAGTCATCACAAGTGTAGCCCCCTAAAATTAACTTTATGAATACAAATAATAATTTTATTTATAAATTATTTACCGTGAGATATGAATTATTTGAGAATAATCTACTATAAGGCACTACACATTCAACCTTACCATTTTTGACATATTCTTTAATTTTTGACATCGGAACATCTTCAAAAATGTTAAATTTGTACAATCCAAACCCGATGTCATAATTGAGTGTTGCAAATTTCCAATAAATTAAAGAATTGTCATTTTTAACGTGTAAATTTATTGAAAAATATCGTTCAGCCTCGATAACCTTTTTATTTGGGAAAAAGCAATTCAAATTCATCGTTCTGATATTATAAATGTTATCAATTTCCTGTGGATAACTCATAGCTTTGATCGAGAAATATTTGCTTTCTTTGATAAATTTCAAATGTTCATTATTATTGAGGAGATCAGCGAATTCTTTATTTTCTGTGTCATGAAGAAGTTGATGTTTTTTAGTGCTACCGTGATCAGAAAACAATATATTTAGGTTTTCATAGCGGGATTTTTCACCATTAGAAAATTTCTTGGAAATTTCGCAGATGACCATATTATAAACAATCTGACGAATTTCATCGCAATGACAGAAAAAATGAATATCTGTTGGATCGGAAGAAGCTTGAAGAATATTTGCTAAAACTGCAGGAAGAATTGAATAAACAGCATCAGACTGAAGAGTGCCATCCCCACCACAACAAGCTAGAAATAATTTTTTTTATTTGTTGATTCCATCAAACAAATTAAATCAAAATGAAAAATTTATGAGAAAAATACAAATTTTTTAAATATGTTTATTGAAACAAGACTCTTAAATATTTTGTCGATTTTTCAATTTAATAAGCTTTGTTTTTTTGTTCAATGGGATATTTGTTTTATTTAAATTTATTTAAAAATAGTTCCTTTGATTCTTCAAAAATGGACTTTGAAAGAAAAAAATTATTAAAAAGCCAACCTCCAAAGGATTAACATTAAATTCGTCTAATTTAAATCCATCCAAACTGACTTTGTT
>Ga0302186_10003650_pt1 | contig 11172 bp, 5 predicted proteins | sample II_Bog_E1_2_FD_198782 | JGI IMG/M metagenome (GOLD analysis project Ga0302186, IMG submission 198782) | Peat permafrost microbial communities from Stordalen Mire near Abisko, Sweden - II_Bog_E1_1 | ecosystem: Environmental > Terrestrial > Soil > Wetlands > Peat | place: Sweden: Abisko, Stordalen...
TTAATCCAAATTTAGCACTGTCTGATGGAGCAACTTGTGGATAAATATCGTCCTTCGTATTTGGTATTCCATCAATGCCAGATGAGAATAAATAATAATGGTCGCCCACTTTTTGGTAATTAAATTTACCTCCTTTTTTATTAAATTTTAAAGATTGAAGTGGATCGTTAATCCAAGCCATTTGATCTTCCTTGCTTATTTGCTCCAGACTATCAGGATAAGTCCCATATTTAAGCTTATAAAATTCAATGTCTTTCATCAGTTTATTTATTTGCATTTGCGAAATTTGGGCAAACCCTTTCTGTGATTGGATACCGTATTCAAGCTGATATAACGACGTTGAATAAACCAATACTGTCCAGGCAATCCCGCAAGCGCCGATAATAGTGAGCCACTTGTCTTTATATTTAAAGATTCCATACATCAATAATCCAAAGCCAACAAACGCTCCAATAAGAGGTATTATACAGATAAGTCCTATCAAATACGGTGGTTTGCTTTTTGCACTATTTATTTGAAAGTTTATTCCACCTCTTATTTTGATAATTTTGCTTTGAACCAGTCCTAAAAAATTAATTGCTTCACTTTCAGATGGAAAGGCTGTTTTGGGAATAGGCAAGTATTTTTTATCAGCGAGAATTAAATTGATAAACTTATCGTTCGGCTGCGCTGAAACAAAGCTCTCCCATTTGCGGGATGTCGTTTTACTTTCCGTATCAATTAATAATCCCTCGTCGGTGATAGTAACCTTTTTCCTCTCCAATCCAGATTTATCATTTGCAAGTGCTTTTGACAAGCGTATCCAGGAGACTAATAATGGAAGCCAATATAAAATCGCAAATGCAATTACGGGCGAAATTATTACAGCAGATAAAAATCTCCACCATTCTTTAGTATCTCCGCTTAATGTAAAAATAAAAAGTACGGAAAGTAAAATTAAAACCCACGATCTCATTTGAAGCGCATCTTTTAGATAAAGTTTACCCGCCTCAAAGTAGTCTTTTTTAGAAAGGGAATATTCGAATTCCATTGTTTAAGGTTTATTTACGGTATCAAAATATTGAGGAATAATTTAAAAGCAATTTACGCACTTTTAAACCTAATCACGAATCTCCAACCTCTAATCACTTTCCCCATTTACAATCCCTTCAATTATTTCCACAATACCTTCATTTTTCACAATCCACATGCCCAGTCTTTCTTCCGTAATACCATCGCGCAATTTATAACTATAGCTGGGAATTTCATTGTTAAAACTTGTTTCCATATAGCTGAACTTTATGTTTTTGATCTTTAAAAGTTCATTTGCGACCTCAACAATATGCGTCGATACAATAAAAAAGCTTTTTCTCAACTTCGAAAAAGCGGAAATAATGGCCAGTGATGCATCAAACGCATCTTTAACATTTGTACCCCTGAACAACTCGTCAAAGATTATTAAAATATTTTGCGATAAAGCCAACTTTTTGGCAACATACTTTACCCTTGAAACCTCCGTAAAAAAATGGCTGTTACCCTGATGAATATTATCGGCAAGGTTTATCGTTGTGATTATCCCTTCGAAAACGCTGGTTTCCATATTGGCAGCAGGTACCGGGAAACCAAGCTGAGACAAGTAAACAGCAATTCCAACTGATTTTAAAAATGTCGACTTACCGGCCATGTTTGCTCCGGTTACAAAACAGATGTTTTGGTAATAGTCAAATTCAACATTGTTTGGCACCGGGTTATCCAGGAACGGGTGAAACAGTCCCTGCAGCTTAAGTAGCCGATTACCTGATTTATTGACAACCGGAAAACTATAACCTTTTATTTTGCTAACTTCACTAACTGATATAAAAACGTCAAGCTGGTAAACTATATCCAATAAAGTTTTAAGCCTCTGATAGCCCTGATTCCTGAATAAATAATCCGCGCGTGCAATATCTAAAGCATTCAAGTTCTTTTTAAAGAACAATTTGCGGACAAAAACAAAATCCTCATCTTCCAAACAAGTATGGATTATTAAGTACAATTCCTGTATCAGTTTTGGTAAATTGCTTTGATGCGGAGTTTTAGCAAGATCATCTAATGCCAACAATAGCGTTAATGTTTCCTTTATGCCGCGACAAATAATGTAAAAATCATTGTCCCCGGTAAAAAAGTACATTGCCTTTTTCTCAATGGCCTTTATTTTCGAGATTGAAGTTGGTTTAGCAGGTTGACTCAGATAAAATTCAATATAATCACATGTCCGCTTATTTGCCTTAAAATTAATATCCGTGTCCTGGAGATATTTGATGGCATTAATGCGAGCTTCAATTTCGTTAGCGTCGGTTAATGGATTCTTGAATATATCATTTAGTTTATCCGTCCCGCCAATAGTGCTGGCGTTAATAAAAATGGAAATCACCGAGTGTTCACCAACATATTTTGGAAAAATTTCCAGATCATGAAGGGTTTGTATGTCTATTTCAAATACATTTTGGCTCATTGAGAGTCTAACACTTTAAAAGAGGGTTTATTGTGGCAGTGCCCCGTTCATAATGCTTGTTTCCATATAAGCTGCGGGAACCGGAAAACCAATCCGGGATAAGAAAATTGAAATTCTGACAGATTTTAAAAAAACCGATTTCCCGTCAATATTCGGACCAGCAACAAAACAAGTGTTTTTGTTATAATTAAATTCTATATCGTTGTTAACCGGATTATTTATAAACGGATGGAACAATCCTTTAAATTTAAGAACACGTGCATCTGATCTGTTAATGACAGGTAAAGTAAATCCGCGCTTTTTACTTACTTTACCAACCGCGATAAAAACATCCAGTTGGTAAACCTTGTCCAACAAAATCTTTAATCTGTCGTATCCAACATTTCTGAACAAATGATCCGCTTTCGCAATATCTATGGCGTTTAGTTTCTTTTTTTCAAACAAAGAATTCACAAAAATAAAGTCGGCATGCCCGATAACATTTCTGATGGTTAGAAAGAAATCCCGCAGGAGTTGTGGTAAATCGTTAAAATTTGTATTTTGAGTGAAATCATCCAGTATTCGTAACAGATTTAATGAGTCTTTTACACCCTTGTTAATAAAATAGAAATCATTATTAGACTTAATGATATTCAATATTCTTCTTTCAATCGCCTTAAATCGTGATACTGACGAAGGTTTATCAGGTTGATTCAAGTAAAACTCAATATTGTTACACGCCTTCTTGTCTGCTTTAAATCCTATATCTGCTTGCTGAAGGTATTTTATCGCATCGATCCTTTGTTCCACCTGTTCAATTTCTGTCAACGGACAATTAAGTATTTCGATCAGTTTATCACTGCCCCCAAAAGTACTTGTATGGTTAAAGAGGTTAAGCAAGGCAATATCGTTCGCGATATTTGGAAAAACAGCTATCTCATTTAGGGTTTGTTCATCCAATTTAAATATGCTTTGGCCCATATAAATTTTTTTAGAGGCTATATGATATAAGTTTTAATTAATTTATAAATTATTGATTTTTTTAAATTTAATCTATAATTTATTTCACTAAATAATACCTTTTACTATATAATAATGGTTGCCTATGTCCAAATTAAACCTTTTATTTCTTCTATTGTACTTTAATAAAAAGAATATTGTAATAATTATGTGACATTAGGCTGCTTAATTACGATAACATAGCGATCAATTTTAATTTCGATATCCCCTGTTATTTTATTAAAATGGTCAAAGACATACCTGAATTCAACTTTGTTTTAAAAAAGAAACTTTTATGCAAATTTTCAATATATCCTTTGCGCCAAATAAATCACATGTTTCTTCTGTATTGCCCGCCAACCTCGTACAAGGCATTTGATATTTGCCCCAAAGAGCAATACTTGCAGGCTTCCATCAGGCTTTCAAAAATATTTTCACCAGCTACGGCTGTTTTTTGAAGGTTTTTTAATTGATCTGGAATAATCTTTTCGTTCCTGTGCTGAAAGTCATGCAAGGCCTTAATCTGAAATTGCTTTTCTTCTTCAGTTGCCCGGATGACTTCGGACGGTACAATGGTTGGTGACCCTTTTTTATTAAGAAAAGTATTTACACCAACTATCGGGTATTCGCCACTATGTTTCAGGGTTTCATAATAAAGTGATTCTTCCTGTATCTTGCTGCGCTGGTACATAGTTTCCATTGCCCCTAATACACCGCCGCGTTCGTTGATGGCTTTAAATTCTTTCATTACCGCTTCCTCAACCAAATCGGTTAGTTCTTCAATAATGAATGCACCCTGTATCGGGTTCTCATTTTTTGCCAGGCCAAGTTCTCTGTTAATAATCAATTGAATTGCCATTGCTCGCCTTACCGATTCTTCCGTCGGCGTAGTTATCGCTTCATCGTAAGCATTGGTGTGCAGGGAATTGCAGTTATCGTAAATGGCATATAAGGCCTGAAGCGTGGTGCGGATATCATTAAAATCAATTTCCTGCGCATGGAGCGAACGTCCGCTCGTTTGAATATGGTATTTTAGTTTTTGAGAACGGTCGTTGCCCTTATATTTATTTTTAATTGCTTTTGCCCAAATCCTCCGGGCAACCCGGCCAATTACAGCATATTCCGGATCAATCCCATTTGAAAAGAAAAACGATAGATTTGGTGCGAAATCATCGATATGCATACCCCTGCTCAAATAGTATTCGACATACGTAAAGCCATTCGACAAGGTGAAGGCCAACTGGGTTATCGGGTTTGCGCCTGCTTCGGCAATATGATAACCGGATATAGAAACTGAATAAAAATTCCTTACCTTTTTATCGATAAAATATTGCTGAATATCGCCCATCATCCGAAGGGCGAATTCTGTGGAGAATATGCAGGTATTTTGTGCCTGGTCTTCTTTTAAAATATCCGCTTGAACAGTACCCCGAACGGTGGCAATCGCATAAGCTTTTATTTTTTCGTACACATCGGGTGGTAAAACCTGGTCGCCCGTAAGGCCGAGAAGCATAAGACCGAGGCCGTTGTTGCCGGGTGGTAACGCCTCACCCCGACCCTCTCCAAAGGAGAGGGAGTTAGCTTCAACCAAATCCTCCCGCTCTCCTTTGGAGAGGGTTGGGGTGAGGCGTTCGAACGGATGAATTTTCCTTTCCGGTTGATTATCCAGGGCCTCTTTTATACGTCCAATTACATCATGTGTATTTTTTATCACTTCTTCATTTGTAAAACGAATCTGGTCAAAGCCTTTTTGATTTAAAACGGTTGTTCTGATTTCATCCTCCTCTTTCGAAAAATTGTGATAACCCCCATCTATTTCAATAGCTAAACCTTTGATCAAGCAAACAAAATCAGCAATATAACCATCTATTGCATGTTGCCTCCTTATTTTATAACCGGTTTTATTATTTCTTAAAGTCTGCCATAAAATATTTTCTGCTTCGGTTTGATTTTTTCGGTTTTCTCTTGAATTTGCCTTTAATGTCTCCCAAATGCGTGAAGCACCAGTCTCAAAACCATACCTTTTAACATTCTCTCCTTTAGAGACGGTTGGGATGAGGTTTGCATCTGCAATTAATTTGCCTTTCGCAACGCTGCCTCCCTCTCCTTTAGAGAGGGTCGGGGTGAGGCGTTGATAAACAGGCCGCACCAACCTCCTATCATCATACAATTCTTTAAACTTAGCCTCTACCAAATGCTGCAGATTATTTTCATCAATATATTTCTCACATTGCTGATCAATTGCCGCATTCATAAAAAAACCTAACAGCATTGGTGCAGGCCCGTTTATGGTCATGGAAACTGACGTTGAAGGGCTGCAAAGGTCAAATCCAGAGTACAGCTTTTTTGCATCATCAAGGGTAGCGATGCTTACGCCTGAATTTCCAATTTTACCATAAATATCCGGTCGGGTGTGAGGGTCTTCGCCATACAACGTAACCGAATCAAAGGCTGTCGATAACCTGTGGGCGGGCTGTCCCAGTGATACATAATGAAACCGTTTGTTTGTGCGCTCCGGACCACCCTCGCCTGCAAACATACGGGTTGGATCTTCCCCTTCCCGCTTTAGCGGAAAAACGCCGGCGGTGTAGGGAAATTCACCCGGAACATTTTCTGTTAACAGCCAGCGTAAAATGTCACCCCAGGCTTCATATTTAGGTAGTGCAATTTTAGGGATACGCAATTGAGATAACGAATTATAGTAAAGCGGTTGTTTTATTTCTTTATCCCTTACCTTATAGATAAAATTTTCGGCTGTATATTGTTCAATAGTTTGAGGCCATTGCTTTAGTAGATGTTTACACTCCGGGTGCAATTGCCCTTCCAAATGTTTATAAATATCCTTTAACGCCACACCCCAACCCTCTCCAGGTGAAAGAAGGGTAGCAGTATTTTTCCCCTCTCCTTTGGAGAGGGCCAGGGTGAGGCTTACCCCATACAAGTGCTGGGCAATTTTACATTGTTCATTTACCCATTGCTTATATACGTGGCTGCTTTCAACAATCTCTGCCAGGTAACGGGTTCGGTCTGGCGGGATAATGTAAAGTTTTTCAGGATCGTCACCTTTCTCCATTAACCTTTCACCTTTCACCACTTTAAAATCAACCCCTGTTTTTACTTCAATGGCCCTCATTACGGCTGCAAACAACGTGTTCATCCCTGGGTCGTTAAACTGTGATGCGATAGTTCCATACACAGGCAGATCCCCGTCTTTGGCGTCAAATAGTTTGTGATTACGTTTATACTGTTTGCGTACGTCGCGAATCGCATCCAGGGCACCCCTTTTGTCGAACTTGTTCAACGCTACAATGTCGGCAAAATCCAGCATGTCTATTTTTTCAAGCTGGGTTGCCGCGCCGAATTCCGGCGTCATTACGTACAATGATAAATCGCAATAATCGGTAATCATTGTATCAGATTGTCCGATTCCGGAAGTTTCCACAATTATTAAATCGTACCCTGCGGCTTTGCAGATGTCGACAGATTCCTGCACATGCCTTGATAAGGCCAGGTTCGCCTGCCTGGTCGCAAGCGAGCGCATGTACACTCTGGGGCTGTTAATGGCGTTCATGCGGATACGATCACCCAATAAAGCGCCGCCCGTTTTACGTTTAGACGGATCGACAGATATTATGGCGATTGTCTTATCTGTTTCCGATAAAAACCTTCGTACAATTTCGTCAACCAGGGATGATTTGCCTGAGCCGCCTGTACCCGTGATTCCTAAAACGGGGACTATGTTGGTTCCTCGCTCTAAATGAGTACGTTTTAATTCCAGTTTTTTGAATTGTGGGGGGTCATTTTCGGCAAGTGTGATTAGCGAAGCGATTGCTTTTGGGTCTTTTTTTGGTAAATGTTTCAGCTCACCATTCAGCACAGTCAATGTTTTAAAATCGCATTTTTGGAGCATGTCATTTATCATCCCCTGTAATCCCATAGTTCGGCCATCATCCGGTGAATATATCCGGGTAATTCCATAGGCCTGTAATTCATCAATCTCATGCGGGAGGAAAACACCGCCACCGCCGCCAAAAATTTTTATATGTCCTGCACCACGCTCCTGCAGCAAATCGTACATATATTTAAAATATTCAAGGTGACCTCCCTGGTATGAGGTCAGTGCAATTCCCTGAACATCTTCCTGGATAGCGCAATTCACTACCTCATCGACAGACCGATTATGGCCAAGATGGATAACCTCCGCGCCGGACGATTGTAAAATACGGCGCATAATATTGATAGTGGCATCATGACCGTCGAACAGGGAGGCGGCAGTTACAAAACGGATTTTATGGCGGGATTGGTAGGAAACAACACTTTCCATAACGGCAATAATTGATATGCAGTAAAATTAACCATTTTAATTGGTGTTACAGAATTTGTAAAATCGCAGCTAATTTGATATATGCAAAAGTTCACACACTGCGGGTTGCCGTGTTTTTTTTTTAACTATGGAACTTGGCGAATGCACTAAATTAAGGCTGATGCGGCCGCTTCATCCAACAAAACATAGGCGGAAGTTAGTTCCTGAAATATAGATGCCGGCAGTTGTTCTGTTATTTCTCCCTGCAAAGCTTCCGCAATTATCCTTGCTTTTTTAATAGCCGAAGCAACCAATATAGGTGTTTTTGCTTCCTGCAAATGTTTTAAACCAAGGGTTATACCTTCAGTCAGCGGCGTTTCTGTCTTAAAGTATTTTTGTCCCACAGTTTTAGTTATAGGGTCTAACGGCGCATAGTGTGAATAAAGATTAAAATCAGTTCCGGGTTCATTTAATCCGATGTGGCCGTTCATGCCAATGCCTACCATCATTATATCCAAAGGCCCATGTGCTATAATAAAGTCGTCCATCGCCTTGCACGCGGCATCAAGGTCATCGGCAATGGCATCAAAAAACATCACTTTCCCAGCCCTGATTTGCAAGGGGGTAAAAAAGTTTTCATTTAAAAAATTGGTACAACTGCCTTCATCATCTTTATCCATTCCCACCCATTCATCAAGGCCGACAAAATAACAATCGCTAAAATCAACTTTGCCAGTGTGTGCGTCCGCTATTAAAAATTTAAATACCCCGGCAGGTGATTCGCCCGAGGGAAAACAAATCAGGCTATGAGGTTTATTTTTAACCTGTTTAATTACAAGGTCTGCAGCAGCCCTGCTCATTTGATCGTAATCTTTAAAAACTAATACTTTCATAACGGAAATGTTCATTTGTTCACTGGTTTATTAGTTCATTGGTGGGTTAGTTCATTAGCTTTACTGTTTTATTAGTTTTTGATTTGCCTGTGAAATAAATTGAACTATTCACGACCGATGAACTAATGAACCAATGAACTATTCAAGTTCAAAACTATCCTGTAGCCTTATATCATCGGACGCGCTGCCAATCATTAGACTGAATTCGCCTGGTTGCGTTATGCGCTCCAACTGATCATTGTAGAAAGCCAGTTTATCTTTGTCGATGGTAAAGGTAATGGTTTTAGTTTCACCAGCCTGCAACATAACTTTTTGAAAACCTTTCAGTTCTTTTACTGGCCTAATTGGCTGTGCAACCAATTGGCGTAAATAAAGTTGCGCTACTTCTTCACCGGCATATTTGCCTGAATTTTGAAGATCAAAAGACACCGATACCGTTTCTTTATTGTGCATTGATTTTTTACTGAATTGAAGGTTGCTATATTTGAAAGTGGTGTAACTTAACCCATATCCGAAAGCATACCTTGGGCTATTTGGCAAATCGATGTAAGCAGAAGTATAGTTTACATCGTTATCGCCGTGAGGTGGCCTCCCGGTATTAAAATGGTTATAATAAATGGGTATCTGGCCTTCGCTGCGCGGAAAAGTTATCGGCAATTTTGCCGAGGGATCATAATTCCCAAACAATACGTCGGCTATGGCATTGCCGGCCTCGTTACCCAGCCACCAGGTATATAAAATGGCCGGAACGTGATCGGCCGTCCAATTAAAAACCATTGGCCTGCCTGTCATCAGCAATACCACCACAGGTTTACCCGATGTCATTACCGCTTTAATTAATTCTTCCTGTACACCAGGGAGATGTATGTCAGACCTGCTTTTCGCCTCGCCTGTCATGTCTGGTCTTTCGCCCATGGCCATGACTACCACGTCGGCCTGCATCGCAATTCTATATGCTTCTGCAAATCCGCTGCGACTGGTATCGGTAAAATCGCATCCTTTCGCATAAAAAATTTTAGTTTTCCCGGCCTGTTGCTGTATACCCTCATATAACGAGACAATTTTGTTTTCATCTCCCACATCCAGCGACCAGAAACCCTTCATTTCTTTTTTTGATTTAACCAGCGGGCCAATCAAGGCAATAGAACCAAGTTGTTTAGACAAAGGCAATAACTGACCTTGATTTCTTAACAGAACAATGCATTTTTTTGCCATATCCCGTGCCGCATCAAAGTGTTCAGGTTTATTCAATACGCGTTTTTCCCTTTCTGCGTCGCTAAAACGGTAAGGGTCGCTAAACAGGCCAAGTTCATACTTTTTAGTCAATATACGCCTTACTGCCTCGTCTATTACCTTTACAGACACCTTTCTATCGGCAACCAGTTTCGCAAGGTTATTGATATAACTGCGGCTTTCCATATCCATATCATTACCTGCATTAATGGCGGCTTCCGCGGCTTCATAATTATCCTTTACATAACCATGGTTTATCATTTCGCCGATAGAACCCCAATCGCTTACTACAAACCCTGTAAAGCCCCATTTTCCTTTTAACACATCACGCATTAAATACTTGTTCGCAGACGCAGGAGTCCCATTTAGATCATTGAACGAATTCATAAAGGTAGCCGCCCCTGCGTCGACAGCAGCCTTAAACGGGGGAAGATAAATTTCCCACAAAGTGCGCAAACTCATGTCGACACTGTTATAATCGCGTCCGCCGATAGCTGCCCCGTAAGCTGTAAAATGCTTTGCGCAGGCCATAACGGCGTCAAGATTACCCAGGCCCATCCCCTGGAATCCGCGTACGCGTGCACCAGCTATAAGTGATCCTAAATACGGATCTTCTCCTGCGCCTTCCATTACTCTTCCCCATCGTGGGTCCCGCGCAATATCTACCATCGGGGCGAAAGTCCAATGTACGCCTCCTGCAGCAGCTTCAGTAGCCGCGATCCGGGCAGATCTTTCAATCGCTGCAATATCCCAGCTTGCTGCTTCGGCCAGCGGGATCGGGAAGGTTACGCTATATCCGTGTATCACATCCTGGCCAAATAATAAGGGAATTTTTAACCGGGATTGCATCGCGGCTTCCTGGAATACTCTCGTGTGCTGTACCCCCACTATGTTGAGCACCGACCCTACTTCCCCCCGCCTTATCGCATCCAGTTTATTGCCAACATCGGTAGTTACTGGTCCTGTTGCTTCCCAATCGCCATTATACTGGTTTAGCTGACCGATTTTTTCGGCAAGCGTCATTTTTTTTAATAACTCTTCAACTTTTTGAGGGGTATTTCTTTGCTGAGCGTATCCGTTGTTGAAAATGCAGCTCAAAAGACAAAGAAAAATGATTGATCGGATGTGGTCCATCGTTTATTTAAAATTTAAAATAGGCAAACTTCAGTTTTCATTCCGCTAACGGGCGGTAAGGCATTAATTGCAAATTATGAAGTGCAACTATAAATGGTTTACAGAAAACAACCCAAGATTACTGAATTAATTTTTAAATATGAAATTAACATCGCGCA
>Ga0302186_10003655_pt1 | contig 11165 bp, 16 predicted proteins | sample II_Bog_E1_2_FD_198782 | JGI IMG/M metagenome (GOLD analysis project Ga0302186, IMG submission 198782) | Peat permafrost microbial communities from Stordalen Mire near Abisko, Sweden - II_Bog_E1_1 | ecosystem: Environmental > Terrestrial > Soil > Wetlands > Peat | place: Sweden: Abisko...
TGATAAAAAAATTTAATATATTTTGGAATTTTTTAAAAATAATTATTAATTTAATTTAGAAAAAAAACTATTTTCAAAAAATAAAATAATTTCAAGGAAAATTTTTTTTTTTATATAAATTAGAAATTTCTCTAACACCAATGTTAGATTCATTAATTCAGTTTATTTTTACTATATATATATAGAAAGATGGAAAAACATTGTACATTTATTTCATATTATGGTTTTTTCCTTAAAAAAATCGGTTTCAAGAAAATGCTTTTTGGTGAAATTTGCAGCAGCCCATTTCTATTATCTATTTTTTCTTCCAGTGGTTTCTTGTTTCTGATCATAGGCAGTTTATTATCTAGAGGTTTTGTAATAGTTATTGGTGTTTTCAGAGGTTTCTCCCCTATATTTTTTGGCTTCACCTTAAAAAACATACTCGTCTTCAAAAGAATAAAGCTTCTTGATTTTTTTTTATGATGTTTTCTTTCATAATTAGAACTTTTTTTCTCTTCCACGTTATTAGGAGAGTAAAACCTGCTTCCTTTGATGATTTTCTCAAGAATTAGCTTCACCACCTTAAAATCCTGACATTTTATAACATAATGTCAATCTATGAGGCTTACTAAATTCGGGGTTCTTTTTTCCAATGTGATTTTTGTTTTTCTATTATTGTTATTCATTTCTAAGAAATTAATTTATACCTTAACATAAAAGCTAATAAAAAAACCTAAAATGATGATGGCTTCATCTGCTTCTTTTTGCAAAGCCTGCCTCAAGCTTTTGCCTGGCAACATTTTTCTTGAGGAGCAAAAAGAAGAGGAAACCATTTGTGCTTTTTGTTCAAAATCCCCAGCCACATTACTCTATTCCGGACTTCCCGCCTGCTTTTCTTGCTATCAACTACAAAAATCAGAAAAAAACTTGAAATTCCATCATCTATCAAAAAAAAGCCTTGGATCTCCAACCCGTCATTCTCTCTCCCCCCATAAATTGACAAATCATGACATTAAAAGTCTAAAAACCTTTAATTTTGGCGATAAAAGCGGAGGAGTTGCATCTCAAATCCCTCGAATAAAAACTCTTGAGAAGATTTCCAAGGGTCGAATTCTCAAAGATCAGACAAAACAAAAAAGCTTATTTAGAACAGGAAATACCCAGGAAATTAATAATGTGGCTTTTTCCAAAAACGTGTTGAAGGATTTCATTGAAAAAATATCGAAAAAAGGAATCGATTTTTCCTCTGCTATTTTCCAAGCGACTGAAGGCTCTTTTTCTTCCAAGGCCTTCCATGAGACTTGTGATAACCAGGAAAATCTTGTTGTGATAATAGTTTTTTCTTCAGGCTATATTCTCGGCACATTTCAAGAGATTCCAATGACTTCAGAACAGAATGTTATTTCTGATGAAAAAGCGACGATTTTTAGTCTTTTTGGGGGTGAGAAGGCTTTTTATTATGAAATTTCTAGTCATAAATTAAAATACGAGCCTTCTGGGCTTTGCTTCGGAGTCCCGACCGGACTCCTTCTAAATTGGGACATTTTAGATGAATCCTTCTGTGGCTTGGAACTCAAATATAAGAGTCCTTTGGGGGGAGATGTTAAATTTAAAATCGCAGAGAATTTCGTCTGGTCTTTGATTATTAAGGAAGTGTTAGCCTTTAAATTGTCTTAATTTTTCTTTAAATCCTAATTAAAAAATATCTAAAAATGGATTTCCTCAAGGAAAACAGACTTTTTGTCGCTTCTTCCCTCGCCACCTTCTGTTTTGGCATCTATCTAGTCAAAGATTGTGTTTCCAAGATTCGAGAAGTCTATAAGACTGAAGATTTCGATGAGGCTGAGCTCAAAGAAGGTGTAAAGAAAATGATGGATTCTCCCAATAAGTTCCATAAACTCGATGAAACAACAGGGGAAGCACATCAATTCAAGACCCTTCCTCTCTATAAGATATGTCTGACAGGAGGTCCTTGCGGAGGAAAGACCACTGCTTTGGCTCAAATCACAGAAAGGTTGACTGAAAGAGGATATAAGGTGTTTGTGGTTCCGGAAACCCCTACTATGACCATGGAAGGGGGGGGAATGATCATAATGGCGAATTTAACCCCTGAGAAAATCACTAAATTTCAGGTTTTTATTGGTTTTTGCGTTTCCTGTAATTTTCTAATAAATTATAGACTCAATTGATGAAGATGCAGATGGCTTTGGAGGATTATTTCACAGATTTGGCAATTTTGGCTAATAAGCCCGCTGTAATATTATGTGATCGTGGAGTGATGGACCCTTATGCCTATATGAGTGAGGAGAATTGGCAGATAATTCTAGATGAACAAGGATGGAGTCCTGTGAATTTGCGTGATAAAAGATATGATGCTGTGATTCATTTGGTGACCGCCGCAGATGGAGCTGAAGATTTCTATACCAAAGGGAATAATCAAGCTAGATATGAGGTATTAATGAATTAATTAGTCTTTATATAGAAAGATAAGGTTTATTTAGAGTGTTGAAGATGCGAGGAGAATCGATAAAAGAATACAAATTGCCTGGATTGGACATCCACATTTCACGTATATATAATAAATAATAGATGATTTTATAAGGAAAGTAGCATCATTGATAATAACGTGAAGAGTTTCGATCATAAAATGAATAGACTTTATTCAAATCTTTGTAAATTCATTGGACTTCCTCAATCCGCACGCTATTTCCGAAAATTCCTTATAAAGCCTTCATGTATTAAGAAAAACACGCATTTCTTTTAAAATATCCCTAATAATATATTAGATAAAATCCCAGAAAATATTAAGGTCGAAACTTTCATCGTTGAGGAGGTCTTCTTGAAAAGTCCTGTTGGAATCCAAAGCAAATTAAGGAAAAGAGGACAAGGAGCTACCTTTTCTTATATGCATTCCTATAGAAACACAATCCATGAAGAAACCCATGAAATAAAGAAACCGATCACTGCGAGAGATTATAACGCTTTGTTAGAACAAAAGGATGAAAGCAAGAAGGTGCTTCATAAGAAAAGATCCTGTTTGATATGGGAAAAACAGTAAAATTGTCCGAATTTTAAGAAATTTAATGTTTTTTTTTGGGGGAAAGATATTATATTATTGATGTGATTTCATTGGAAAATGAAAAGGAAATGAATTTGTTGAGATTCGATTCACAAACCCCAGAGGAAAAAATCAGAATTCCGGATTTCCTCGAAGTCATTTCCGAAGTCACAGGTTTTCCCTTAAATTTTTCTTCTCTTATATTCAATTTTCAGATGATAAGTCCTTTAGCTCATATAAAATGGCGTCCCAATAATTTTCATTTAAAATAGCTCAAAAATCAATAAAAAAAAATTGAAAAAAACATTAATTTTATTAATTTTATTTGTTAAAAACGAATAACAATCAATATATTATAAATAAATAAATAAATATAAACATAAAAAAGATTCGAATAAATGGAACAAGATCTTACATCCCTTTCCCAATGTGCTATTCTTTATCTGGGTGGTGATCATGGTGGTTATCATCTTAAAGAAACTCTCAAAGAATACCTGAAATCTATTTCCCAACCTTTCGAAGATTTGGGTCCTTTCAATACAGATAGAGTCGATCATCCTGATTATGCTGTGAAAGTTTGTGAAAAAGTGCTTGAAAACCCTCTCAATAAAGGACTTTTGATTTGTGGCTCTGGGGTTGGGATTGCTGTTGCTGCGAATAAGTTCAAAGGGATTAGATGTGGACTATGTTATGATTATTCATCTGCTATTAGTGCGAAAACTAGAGATTATTGCAATGTTATTGCTATGGGAGGGAAATTAATTGGGCATGAGGTTGCGAGATTGATTTTGGAAGTGTTTTTGAAATACCCAATTGAGAAAGATAAAGCTTATTATGAAAGAATGAAGAAAATTGAAGAAATAGAGAAAAAGCAATCCATTGAAAAATGAATAATTTTATTAATTTAAGTAAAATAAAATTCTGCGAATTTTAATTAGAAAATTTGCTTGAAAAGCGATTTTGAGAATTTTGATTTCAATATATTATTTTCCATTTTGAAAAAAAAAAAAATTATGGATGAAAATTTGAACAAGAAAAAATGTCATTTTTGTTTTTGTTAAAAATGGGTAATTAAAAAAAAGAATAAATTTTTATTTTCCATTATAACACAACAGAAAAAACACAAATTTCCACTCCAACAAAAAAAAAAATTGCAAAATTTTAGGGATTGATGAATGATATCATTCACTAATAAAAAACTAATTTTCTTGATATCCAGATTTAGCACATTTATAAAGAAAAATATACAAAAACCAAATTAAATTTTTTTAAAATCCTTTTTCATCGGCGATGCGATTTTCTTCTCTTTTTCTTTCTCCATCATCGAAAATTTCGTCATCTTTGATTCCAACACTCCAGGTTTCGTGGTTTTAGATGACGAATATATGTCTCTGCCTTCCTTTTCTTTCTTTTTTTCTTCGATTTTCCTTGCAAAACCTTTTACTCCATTTTTAATATTTTCTTACTTAACAGTAATAACATTTTTCTCTGAATTTTGTAGAGTTAGGCTGCTTTTATGTTGAGGAGAATAAGTTCCATTATTCGTATTGGCTAAGTTGGAGGTTCCCGGTTTACTTAAAGGTGAGAAGCTCGAGATTTCTTTAGAGCTTTTCAATTTGATATTGGTGGTTCCTGGACCTGAAGAAACATTAGGGGCAGAGCCTAGATTCTTTGAAGTGACATATCTATAGTTCCCCAACCCTGCAGACCCCGGGATTTTGACCTTATTCTAAGATCCCGTTAGATATATTAAAACTTTAAGACCTCGAATGGAAGTAAGAGATTATTTATACCTTGTTAGATTTGCCTAGGATCGAGGAATAATAGTTGCTTGGATAGAAAAGATCGAGATCAATAGAATCTTTTTTCTTGGCTTCCTCTATTTCTTTGAACTCGATGAGTCTTAATTCTTCATCTTCTGCGAACTTATCAGCTTCAAAAGCCTCGAGTTCCTTGAGAAAAGCCTCATCATCAATTGGAAGTCTGGATAATGAAAGGAACATTTTGTTGACGGTCTTTTTATTAAGAGTTTAGAAAAGAGGGATTCTTTGGAAAAGTTACATCAGAAACATCGAGATCGATATCCTTCTTGAAAATAGCAAGAGTTTCTTTGAATTTGGCCATATTTTCTTCATCAGATTTGTCTATACGTTTGTTAAGATTCACCATTATAGATGCGAGTTTACGTCTCACATTTGGCACACGATCAGAAGCTAATTTGAAACAATCGGGGATTATATGAAGTTTGAGAAAGGTTTGAGAGAAGAAAACAAGGGAAAAAGCCACAAATTCCAAATAAACCATTCTAAGGAAATAGCTTTTAGATTTGAAGAAGTGTTCGTTTACATGTTTCACGATCTCAAGCCGCTTTTTCTCATAATAATTCACCTTTAAGAATTTCACCATCGATAAACAAGCACAATTACGGATTTCAAACACTCCGTTTTTCAATAAATTTTGTAGAAAAGGCCAATATTTCTCATTCAAATCCACCATTTTGAAATATTTCAAATCTCTAAAATTACGTCTTTTATTAAAATTTCAAAAAGGTTTTACTTCTGCAATTCTTTCAGGAGTTTATCTTGTAATCTCCATTGATTATCTTTATGAAGTTTGTTGCCCAGATTTACAATATAGCCTAAAAAGTCCTGGAAATTGGTCACCTTAAATAAACATTACGTAATTAATTAGTAAATTCCTCTTTTTATAGAAATTTATTAGAAAATTACATATTCTTCATTTCCCCAGACTTCCTCATCATAAAATGCTTCAAGGATTTCATTGATTTGTTCTACTAATTTCTTGATTAACACGAAATTCGTTTCCTTAAACAAAGTCTTCATCACATCTTTAAAGACTTTATGGCATTCTTCCCAACCTATCAATTTGAGGATTTCATGTAAACCAGCCAAAGCCGTTTGTCTGATTTCTAGGTTTTTTTCTATGAGTAAATGATTGAGATAAATGCTTTTAAAGGCGTCGAATTGTTTAGGATCGATCACTGATAAAATAGCGGGTAGATTATAAGAGAAATTCTTCCTGATTTCCTCTAATTTACTAATGCCATATTCCTTGAAATTGCTTAGGATCGATGAAAGATAATTGGTGTTTTTCTTCAAATAGGCTTCCAACTATAAATAAGATCTCTAAAAAACCAATAAATTCTTTTAACCTTAAAGACAATTAAGCCTATTTGACTCGAAATCACCTTTAGAACTTCCTCATTAATGCTAGCCAAAAGCTCAATAAACAATATGGTAATCCTACAAGCCTTGACCTCAGGACTTAAAGCATCGATTATCATAAAGACCAATTTGATACCTGCGCATTTCACATTAATTTCCCCATCATATACCAATTCCATTATCTATATATCATCTTATTAACCCCCATCTTTTATATATATAAACTCTCACTTTCTCTAATATATATATCTCAGTTTTCTCTGGTCCTATTGAAAAACAAATCCTTTCCAAAACTTCATTAGCCATTAGCTTCCTGATTTCTATATCCGAATCCTGACATAAAGCCCGGACTTTCTCCATTAATATACTCGGGAAATTTTCCTTTAATTTCTAAAAATATGTTTACTTATAAAAGCTTTTTCTTTAAGCTTTTATCAAAACCTCAGACATCAAGCCTATTAAAGTCCCAGCTATAAAACGACTAGTCTTAGGTTGAGAATGATCACTTAAAATCGTTATTATCGCATTACAATCCTTTTCGATAGTGAAATAAGGCACATTATTAAGGATCTCGCCAAAGACCTCGACCCAAGCCAAAAGTATCGGTTGGCTCCATATTTTCATGATGTTGAGGGTTATTGTGAAGACTTTTAACTCATTGTTTTTTTCAAGGATCTTTTATTTTTTTTAACAACTTTTTTTCTTTTAATTTCTCATATATTACTTTCTCATGAATCACCTTAGTGAAGCTTTTGGCCGCCTCTATTTGAAGGTCTTCTTCATTAGTTCCAATATCATCGAATATTTGTTGAAGAAATTTGCCTTGGGCATCTGGTTCCTTGAGAAGTCTGGGCAATTGGGCATATATCTATGAAATCAAGGAGTTTTTGTTATAAATTATTAGAAAATACAGCGTATTTCTGAAAGGATTGGCCTTTGGAAAGTATATAGGCCGCCTTTTGAACTTCTGATAAAGATTCATCTATTGTTAATCGTTTCATTTCTTCTTCAGTCTTTAAAAAAAGAAGGACTTTAGGAAAAAAGAAATGGGAAAAAAAGGACTTTATTCGAAGTCTTGAATTCCTTGTCTTTGGAGGAAGATTCAGAAAGAGAATGACCATTTGGCCAAAGGTCTTGATAAGGAGAATATAAATAATCCATCGGAAAAACGAAGTTTTTTGTTGATTTGTAGGGATTTTTAAATAAAATTTATTCACTTATGAAGAAATTGCTTTTTTTTGCATTGAAAGGAAGCCGGAAATTTGGAGATTTTGAGATTAAATCGGAGTTCTTGAGAAAAAAACAAGGGTTTTTAACGTTTTGAAAAAGCCTTTTAAGAGTTTTTAGCTATGGAAATGAGTGTATTTTTAGGTTTTCCCGAAAATTAACACAAAATATATAAACTCAAATATTTTTATCGTAATATTCCCCCATTTTTCTAAATCAAAAGTCCTCCTTAACTTAAAAAAACAAGCTAAATTCTCTCAAAAGTTCAAAATCTCCTTCAAAACCCGCTGAAATCCAGTTTTCTATTATTGACTCTATAATTTTTGACCATTCCCTGAATTTCATCAAGCATCTTAACCCCAAAACCCTCGTTATTCAAAATATATAGAAAAAGCCTTTACTTTCATTTTAGTATTAATAGTTCTTTGAGTATTTTCCTTTGTGATTTCCATTTCCTTCATTTCCATCTGTCTTTCATTGAGATAATCCTTCAATTTCTCTTCAACCTTGGGATTTATCAATAAAAAGCCTTAAAATCCCCTTACTTCCTTTAAATGATTCTTCAATCCTCTGGTTGTGAACTTCAATTTCAGGTATTTTTCCTTTAAACTTCCAATAGTTTCCTCTGAAATAGCCAAAGCTTTTCTCAAATCGCTTTCTTTGCCTCGAAACTCCTGATTTTCATCTTTCAAACTCCTCATTTCCTCTATCAAATTCTCAGCTCTTTTATCCAAATCTTCTATTTCCTGATTATGTTGATTTCCCAAGAAATCTAATTGGGCTTCGAGTCTTTGTGAAAGCTCTTTGAAATTGCCTTTTTCTTCTGATAAAATAGTGATTTCCTGCTTCAAATCAGCCTTTTCCTTATAATCTCTTTGATTTTGTTCTTCTAATTCCTGGGTCTTTTTTTCTTGCGATTTCAGGCTTTTCTTCAAACGATCGATTTCCGCTTTCAAAAGACTGTTTTCTGATGAATTCCCTTGAACCAAGGATTGCAAATCGGCCTTTTCTCTATTCAAAATCTCGAAATTTCTTTGAAAATCAACGATTTTCTCATGTTTTTCCTGAATTTCATGCTTTAAACCCTCGATTTCATTAGAAAATGCAATCTTTTCATTGTTTTTCTTCGAAACCTCGATTTCCAGGCCTTTTTTCATCTCAAGAAGCTCGTTTTGTTTACTAAGGATTTCTTTATAATTTTCCTTGAGTTTCTTATATTTCCCATGTTTTTTCTCCAATAATAGACTTTTTTCCTCCAAAAGGCGTCTTTTCTCTTCTTCATATTTATTCTTAGTTTTTGAAAGCTTGATTTCGCTTAATTGGAGGGTTTCTTTCATATCCGAAAGCTTCAATTTCAAGGATTCTTGATCTTTTTGCAAATCCAAGGATTTCATGCTTTCATCATTGAACTTTTCCTTAAAAAGCCCGATTTCTTCTTCTTGATTAGAAATTATCTTATTTAATTGAAGAATTCGTTCGGCTCTTTGGGCGATCTCCTGTTCTGATCTTTCTAATGAAAAAGCATGATTTCGGGTCTTTTCCTCTTCAAGTTTCCTAATAAAATTGAGGCTTTTTTTAATAAATTTATTTACAAATTAGCTTCTAAATCCTCGATTGTCTTTTGAAAAGCCCTAAATTGGCTTTGGGCTTTTTCGAGGTTTTTAGTTTCCTCAGATTTCGTGATTTCGAGCTTTTGTCTTAAAAAAAAGACTTTAAATTCAAGAATTCAGGGCTTTTACTTTAAACTATTGACTTTCTGAGCCTTTTTCTCATATTTCCTTTCAATTTCCTCATTTCTCGCTAAAAGGCCTTCTTTTTCCCTTCTAATTTCCTCATATTTCTCTTTAATTTCTCTAGAGATTTCCCTTTCTTCAAGAAGTCCTTTTTCTAATTCTCTGGCCTTTTCTCCGAATTCATCTAAAAGTTCTTCTCTTTCTCGATTTTCTCTTTCTAATTCATCCTTTTTCTCCATATATTCCCTTAGATTTTCCTTCAAATCCTCATTATTCCTTCTCAAAGTCTCGACTTTCTCTGTTAAAATCGCCTCTTTCTCCATAAAAGCTCCTTTCAATTGCTTCAAACTGCCTTTAGTCGTCTCAGGATAGAGGTTTTTTTCATTAAAACCCTCGAATTTCTTGTTTTTTTGTTGAAAATCGTTCTTTTTCGCACTATTTTCCAGCTTTTCGGCTATATGGCTCTTTAATTTCATGATATCCTGCTCTATATTAGCCAAAGGACCTATGGTTTTATTGAAAATCGCAGTTTTTTCATTGTTTTTCCTAGGTAAACTATCTATTAAAAGCTTCGATCGCTTATATCTATCAATAAGATTCGTGAAATCCCTATCGAAATCATTTTCCTTAAGCTTTTCCTTTGAAAAAGCCTGAGTTTCTGGGGTTTTCCTGAGGAATTCGTTGTTATAAGTGGGACTTTTCGGAGGCTTTAAGATCTTGGGTCCAGAAGTCGCGATTTTCTGTGTGAAATCTAAATAAAACCTGATATTTTCTAAAGGACTTTGTGGGGAAATCACAGTTAAAAGTCCTAATTTCATATAATTTTCATTAGCGAGCTTATAAGTCAATATCGACTCTTGATCTTGGGCCTTATTGGAAGTATTATTGAGGAATTTCCTGAGACTTTTGGCTTCAGGAGATTGTTCAGATAAATCTCCTAAGCGGAAAATCGTGAATTTACTCATAAAATCCTCTCCATTAATAAAAGAAAAGCTCAAAACTGCTTTTTCCTTTAGATTAGGCTCATTTAATTGAGAACTTAAGGAATTTAATCGAAAATTGCTCAAATCCCATACGTTTTTCACTTCATTTAGATTAGAAACCCTGGTTTTCCTAATATTTCGCGATTCCCGAAGCTCTAAAGTCTCTTCTGATAAAAGGTCAAAGGTGTTTTCTTTAAAAAGAACCAAGACTTCAATGAAAATTCCGCCTTTTTCCTCGGTTTTCTTCATAATTTCCTCAAAACAACGCAAAATCAGGCCTTTTTCCTTATGTTCGCCTCCTCGCATGATATAATTTTTAGCTGGTCTAGATAAAAATCCTCAATATTTAGTTTTATTAGAAAATACCTTGATGGACCTAATAATAACACCCCACAATTCTCCTGATTATCAAGAAAACTCGATAAAAGACGCTTACATAAGGAAATATAAAGACTTTCTTGATTATCGTAACCTGAAAACACACCTTCATAGGCAAAAGTCTCATATTTATTCAGGAAATTTGAGGAAAAATCCTGAAAATCCGAATCCTGTTGAAAATGTAGAGAGATTTCCTTAGTATCTATCGCCTTTTCAGAGAAAACCACGAGTTTCTCAGGGTTTTTAGCAGAAAAAATGGAAAGGGAAGATGTGAAAAGTCGCTTTGGAGTAAGTCCTTTGAGATGATCGAAGGAATCGAGATCCGTGAGGTCATAATCGAGGATTTTGCAATAAGAAGACTGGGTTTTCGACATTATAGAAGTGGTTAAAATTTGAAATTTGAAATAGATAAAAGACTTTTAATTCGGTTTATAAAGAGTTTTGATTATTTCATAGGAAATTAATATTTTTTTTTTTTTTTTTTTTTTTTAAAAACGACCCGTAGGTCTTGTCGGAAGTTTTTTGTTTTTCTATATTAATTTAATTGCAGACGCCTATTTTTTACGGCGTTGGATCAACTGCTTCTCTTTGGAGTTGTTGAGAATTAAGGACTAAAAAG
>Ga0302186_10003656_pt1 | contig 11160 bp, 5 predicted proteins | sample II_Bog_E1_2_FD_198782 | JGI IMG/M metagenome (GOLD analysis project Ga0302186, IMG submission 198782) | Peat permafrost microbial communities from Stordalen Mire near Abisko, Sweden - II_Bog_E1_1 | ecosystem: Environmental > Terrestrial > Soil > Wetlands > Peat | place: Sweden: Abisko, Stordalen...
TATAATAATTTCAAACTTAAATAATTTTAAAATTTATAATAAAATGGAGCCCGTTGAACCAAAAGGTTTTCCTTCTTGCTTTAAATTCTTTGTCTTATAATCTTTCCAAAAAAAAAGATGGTTTTATCATAGGAGACACCTTGTACGCTTTGAACCTGAAATATTCGGACGGCACCCGCCTTCGGGCCCAGGCTGTAGATGATTCCAAATTTCTCGACATAATAGTATTGAACGATTCCATTGTCAAAATCAAAGATATCAAAGGTGAATTTGCAATGATAGCTAAACAAAACGGTGATTTCGGTTGGATACGTCGAAAGAACCTTTGTCGGAATAAAAGAGTGCCAGGATTGGATAAAAGTCTAGTGAAAAATGAGATAGTGACTCCCGATGCGGAATATGTTCGTGGGATCAAGCTTTATGGTATTGGAATTAAGGCAGATCCAGGTGCCTCAAAATTCGGTAAGGGTGAATATCATTTGATTTCACCTATATGGTTGAATGATCTGACTGAATTTGCTGCCAAAAACCAATCACAGATAAAGATTTTCGTGAAAAATGCCTCAGGTTTAAGCCAAAAAAATGCTTTTGAATACCTTTTGGATTGTTCTCATTATTTATTCAATAGAAGCTTGATGTACGGGTTCAAAGATGACCTGGAAAATTTGAAGATGGCCACATTTTTGATAATGTCAGCAGCTGAAATTGATGATTTCCCCTTCGGGAAATACAATGAAGAAGAAAGGAAAAAGTATAGGGAAGCCTTCTATTCTTATTGGCTTTCGGATCAACCAGACCAAAAATTGGAGGTTCTTGAGACATCACATAAATTCCCAGTGCCTCAATTGAAATTCAACCTTTTACCTTATGTTGCTATGGAAAGGTTCGGAATAAACAGCTCTTTGTCTGGGCTAAAATATGAAGACCCTTTGCAAGAGCTCAGAGAGGGTTTTAAACTCTCAAAAAGAGTGGATTCTCTAATTAGACACTTTACATCAGTGCACCTTGGAATGAGAGATGAAGACCATATAATCCATGCGTTATGGAATTTTCATGCGATTTACCATAATTTAATTTTGTTTCCTGACAAAAACGACCTGGTCAACTTTTCTTTGAAAAATGCCATAGAATACAAAAAGTATGACCCTACCACCTCATTGGATCTCATTGACTCTAAAGAAAAAAGCAAACCTATCAGTGAAGTGTTGAAATATGACTGGAATGAAGGAGTGATTCCACCCCCAGCTTCTGTAGTTCAGGCTTTGCAAAAATTCATTTCAACAGTCGATCGGTTGAAATGGTACCCGCATTTAAGTGGTGGACATTTCCTGAAAAAGAAACTCATTGAATATGCATCGAGAGTTACAGAAGAGCCTCCTACAGAGAAAAACCTTATTATAACAAATGGATCAGATGATGCTTTGATTCTAATATGTCACAAATACTTAAATTCCAACAAAAAGGCTTTGATTCCATTGCCGACTTATGAGCATTTTGTTTTGAACGCTGAAGCAACTGGAGGCAAAGTTACCAAATATTTCCAAAAGAATATTTTTGAGAATAATATGACTGAAATAATCTCCCAATTGGACTATAACACACCAGATTTGGTTTATTTGGTTTCCCCCAACAACCCATCGGGAACGGTTTGGCAACCAAAGGAAATCGAATCTCTTTTGAAATCCTATCCAAATGTGGTGTTCATTCTGGATGAAGCATATTTTGAATTTGGAGATGGATCAAGTTGCCTTTCATTGATCTTAAAGTATCAGAACATCATTGTCACAAGAACAGCCTCCAAAGCCTTTTGCTTGGCTTCAATTCGATGTGGGTATCTTTTCGCTCATGAAAAAATCATTGAAGGTCTTTTGGTGATTTATAATCCCAAAAGCGTAAATGAGTTCGCTCAAATAGCATTTTCTGAGGCTTTGGACTCTTTTGAAAGCTATTATAAACCTTATATCCAAGCAATCAATGAGTCAAGGGGTAAGTTCATCAAAGATTTAAGAGATGGCGGAATTGAGGTGTATACTGGAGGATATGGGAATTTTGTTTGTGTTAAAATACCGAAAAATGTGAATCCTAGTGAGGTTTGCGAGAAATTAAAGGAAAAGTCAATTTATGTTAGGGACATCAGTGCAAGATTGCCAGAATTCATTAGAATTACTATTGGATTAGATATGGTTAGGGTGGTGAATGCTCTCCTTGAGATTTTGAAGAAGTAAAAGAAAAAAATTCTTAAAAAAAAAAATATCGAAGAAAAAATCCATAAATTAAAAGAAAATCCATAAATTAAAAAAGAAACCTGACTGTGATTAAAATTCGAAAAATGGGTGCTGCAGAGAAAAAAAAATTCAAAAATTCTAAAAATTTAAAAAAACTAAAATAAACATAAATTCAATTTTTTGAATTAAAAAAAAAAAACTCAAACAGGAAATTTATAAATATCTAAAAGTCGCCCCTTCTAATAAAGAATTAATCCTTAATTCTGTGCATTAAAAAAATTTTCAGAGCGAATCTTTTACAATGAAATTCTTGCTTACGAGTGAAACTGTGGAGATCCCTGATAAAGGTACCTCCCATTCTTCTAATCCCATCCCCCTCTTATTATTTTATCCATATTTTCACCCAAATACACACACATTTTTTTAGTGGAAATCATCACTAAATCCAGAAATGTTGAGGTCAAAGGACCATTGGGAGTTTTGAAAAGAAGTTTCAAACATTTGAACTACGACGTGATCAGAGAGGAGGACAAGAAGACAAAAAAGAAGAGACTTCTCATTCAAATGTGGTTCGCCCAGAGAAAGCAAAGAGCCGCAGTCACCACCATTTCTTCTCATATTAAAAATATGATTCGAGGAGTGACCACTGTAAAATTAAACTATAAGACACTCAGAAACTAAAATTTTCAAGGGGTTTAAATTCAGAATGAAATTTGCCTATGCGCATTTCCCAATTCAAGCCAACTTGGTCAATGGGTAAAATTTATATTTTTTTTTATAAGAAACCTTAATTTTTAAAAAAATCTTTAGTGGGAAAGGAGTTGAAATCAAAAACTTCTTGGGAGAAAAGCATGTCAGAAAGATCACTGCTTTGGAAGGTGTGATCATCAACAGAACTGAAGAAGCTAAAGACGAACTCACTGTCCAAGGAACCAGTTTGGAAAATACTTCATTGACTTGTAATGATTTTCAGCGATAATTATTTTATTGTTTTTGGATTCGCAGGTGCTTTGATCCAACAATCAGTCAGAGTCAAAGAGAAGGATATTCGTCAATTCTTGGATGGTATTTACGTCAGTGATAAGAGAATGCCCATGACCGAATAAACATCTCTATTTTCATATAAATATTGGTCGTGTTAAAACAACATTTAAAACGCAATTTTTTTCAAATAATCTTGATTTTTTATTTAATTTTGTTTGAGACAATAATTAAAATTGAAAACACAAAATCCAAAAATTTTCATTAGGTCATCTGAATTATAAATCAAAGTTAGACGCCCTTTGGTGTGGAGCATTTTTTTTGAAAACAAATTTATGTTAAAATCCACAAAATATTTTTGGGTTATGATTCATTTTTTTTATTGAAAAATGATAAGCAATATTTACACTTTTTTATATCTTGAGTTTATAAATGAGCTTGAATAAGGGAAAACACTATTGAAGAGGGATTATTTACAAAGGTTGATTTTTCGAATAAAATGGCCTTATTAAATTTGAGAAAATTTTAAAAATTTCCTAATGAGAAAAATAATTTATAATTTAATTTGGACCCAATTCATAATTTAAAAAATAATTTTTTCTTATTTATTAATTTTGAATAAAAAATTCTTAAATAAAAAAAAAATTTTCATAAAATCTTTTTAAAATCTGATATTTATTACGAACATTGTATGATAATATAATAATATAAAAATTTCATTTGTTTTTTAAATGAGAGAAATTTTGTTGAGGTCTATCCTCATTTGCATGCTTTACGGCACTTCATCATTTTTCTTTTCCTTTGTCTCGAAGTTCCTTTTCAAAATTTACCATTTTAACTCGTTTTTCTTGGTAATGTTTTGTCTTTGAACTCTTTCGAAAATTTTAATAAAAAGCTGATTTTGGCTGAAACTCTCATTGATCTTATCGTTTCATCTGCAATCATCTACGCAAAGGAATTAAAAACCTTCAAATATTATTCTTTGGAAGAAATCAAACAAATCGTCCGGAACTTTCTCAAAGAACGATATGATCAATTTAATCAAACCTATATGTTATCTTTGTTTTTCCTGCTGAACAATGTATTTGGAGTCAAAGGTTTATCACAAGTGAGCATTCCTATGTAAATAAGATCAACTTCATATAGTTTTTATTATTCTAAATGATTTTTTACTTAGATTTCTAGCACTTAAGAGAACCCTGATTTTCTACGTTCTGGTGATAAATTATTTTCTGGGTTCCACGAAATATGTCAGCAATACGATGATACTTTCCATCGCCTTCATTACATTCGGAGCTTTATTAATGGGGGTCGGTTCTTTTTAGATATTTGCAATCGTTAAATTTGGATTTAGTATAATGATTTGGAGGGAAATATTTCTGGCTATATCAATATGAGTATTCATAATACTTTAACTGCAATCACATTGGAACTCAGTAAATCTCTGAATAAGCACAAAAAAATGTCTCCAATTAGTAACTTTCTAAAATAATCCCTTTTTTCATTTTTCTTTAGATATCGTTTTTAACACTGCTTTTAATTGTCTTCCTCTTGCTTTTTTGATGTTTTATTTATCACCAGACTATAACGAGCTTTATGATTATAGTTCTTCCTATCAAAATGCTTTCTATTTATGTTTAGGAGTTGTGCTCATTGCAGGTTCGAATTTTTTTAAAGAAACATCAATTTTTTAAAATTTTTTGAAATATATTATATTTAAAAAAATCATTGTTTTTAGCATTCGTTCATCATTATCTCACATTTCTTTGCGCAACAGAAAATTCACCATTCGCAATTGCTTTGACACATAATATCAAAGTTTCCAATTGTTTAATTAAATTATTTAAAAGTTAAAAAAAAGGATCTTTTTACAACAACTGCTGGAATTTTATATTTTAATGATTTGAAATTGGATTTTGTGGTTTTGATGGGATTGGCAATTTCTTTTATTGGAGCATTTTTGTTTTCGTATTTAAAAATAATTGAAATCCAGGATTTTAAAGGACAAACGAAAAAGAATGACGAGAATAACAATTCTCGTGAGGAAATCAAAGAAAATGAAAATGCGAGAAAATCAAAATCAGAAAATTTCATTGTCTATATCATTGAACCACAAATTAAAGGATAAATAGTCAAAAATTAGAATTTTACAAAATTTTTGATTTTGTTGAGGATCAAGTATTTTAACGTTGTAGTTTTGGATTTGGATAATATTGTAAAAAAAGATTGCAGAAATAAGAAATATGATAAAATATTATGATTGTATAATTAATTTTGTGAAATTCTTTAAATATTGATAATATTTCCTTTGCAAAAATTTTTTTTATCCATTTTAATTATTTTTTTTATTTCGTATTTCATTTTTTTTTTTTTTTTTTTTTTTTAAATTTCGAAAAAAAAGATTTTTGTTTTTAGAAAAAATTGATCATTAAAAATTTAAAAAAAATTGATCAATTAAAAAAAATAAAAAATATTAAAACAAAAAAAAATTTTATTCCAATTTATCAAAAATTATAGGTTTAAATTGTTTTTCAAATCGAAATACATTTTACCAAATTCGAACTTAATCTTCACGAGCCAATACCAAATCACAATATTGACAAAACACAAGCTAATTTTGATGATGATGGCCACAATCACCAAAATATAAAAATACACCCTCCACGAAGCCACAATGCTCGGATCTTCCTCCTCTTTATTATCTTCAGCATTGGCCAGACTTTCGAATTCCATGGAATAATTGAATTTTGCAATTTGAAAGATATTTCCAATGCAAAAAACGGCTGCGAAAGCCACAGCCATTAATCTAGCCCTTTGGCATTTTTCTTGTATTTTATGATTGATCAGATAATCGTTTTCATAAAAATTGATGTTTTTGTTAATGGTCTGGAAATGTACGAGGACATTATACATATTAACCGAGATTCCAAGCATATAAATGATAATAGTTACATAGGCGTTGTCAAAAACCATATTATCAGAGTTTTTCTGGTAATAATTCTTGAGTTTTTGGCCATTTTCATCATTTTCATTATAAAGAAGTTTCCATTTCATCAAATTCATCATATGGAATCCCAAATACCCCACCACCAGGAAACTCAAAATCAATGAAAAATACTTCAAAATTACTAGTTTGGTCTTTAATTTCTTCAATGGAGTTGAATAACGATCGCTCACCAAATCTTCCTCTTTGAAATTTTCAGATTCCAAAATCTCAAGGTTACCCAATTTAGCACCATTTATTAAACTGAAGGACTCATAATTCTGCTGAAGGTTAGGGTCATCATTGCGAATGAACTCATAGGATTCATATTGTTCAGAATTCTGGTTTTCCGGCTTTTTAATAGCCTCTATTAGGTCATTAGCCTGATGAATATCTTTGGATTTTAGGTCCAAATGGTTGAAATTAGTATCAGGGGTGCGAGGATATTTGTCTTTGAGGTATATTTTTTCAAGGTCTTCGAGAGATTTTTCTGGCTTTTGCATGAATTTTTAATTATTTTTGATATTATTTTTTGAATAAATTATGAAAAAAGTGATTTAATATTTCGCCAGAATTTTTCAGGTTTTTTTATTTAGTCAGAATAATATGAAAATGGTAAATTGTATTAAATTTATTTAACAAAACCTCGAAAAAATGTCTGCCAACATTTTGAAAATTCATGATCTTTTATCCCAATTTGATCAAAACCCTCTTTTTTCTCCCATTGACTTCTTTTTCTTCGGATACTTGATATCCACGGCTGCTTCCACCAAAATTCCCAATTCCAACCAATTTCCTGAAGATTTAGTGAAGAAAATCCATTATATCAACACTCTTTACCTAAGCAATATAATATCCCAAAAGCAAAAGCTCATGCTTTTTCAAGAAATCATGGACAAACCCATAGACAAAATCGATTATTTAATTGATAAGGCCATGGACCAACATTTCGGAGCCAATCCAAACAAATTGCAGAAAGTGGAAAGTCAAGAGGAGCACAAATTATCTGAGGATTATATAACAAAAATGATGGAGGAAGAAGAGAAAAGACATAAGGATGAAATCAAGGCATCTGAAGAACTTGCTAAGAAGATTTTGGACGAAGAGAAAAAAAACCAAGACGCAATAAGAGAAATCAAGGCAAGAATTGCTGAAGAAAATGTTGATTGTCCGATTTGTCTAGGGTCATTGTTCTCTGGGGATCAGGATGTATGGGGGCTTTATAATTGTCAGCATTGTTTCCATAAAGTATGCTTGAACCCTTATTTGGAAGCTGAGATTTCGAATAAACGGTTCCCAATTAAATGTCCTATGGATAATTGTAAGTCTGAAATTGCGAATGAGGATTTAATGGAGAATATTGAGAAGGATATTATTGACAAGTATTTTGAATTCACTTTGAAAAACTATGTGGATATACATGGAGACGAGATGTCATGGTGTCCGACAGCAGATTGCAGTTATGCCTTTATTTATGATAAAGATATCTCAGTGTTTAATTGCCCAAGATGCAACAAATCATACTGTTTAAATTGTAGAGTGCCCGAACATAAAGGAATGACATGCAAAGAATATCAGATCAATAGTAGAATGGATAAGAATGATCAGATGTTCTTTGATTTTGTCAGGGGACATAAATTCAAACAATGCACACAATGCCAGTATTGGGTAGAAAAAAACGAAGGGTGTGATCATATGACATGCAGATGTGGTTATCAGTTTTGCTATAAATGCGGGGGAAAATATCAGGAATGTGAATGTGTTCGTGCAGCTCAAAATAATATTAGACCCAATCCCCCTGCTATCAGAGGAGGAATCAGAGGAGGAAGAGGGAATATCAGAAGGAAAAAATAAAGGGAAAAAAAAAAAACGATTTTGAAAAATAAGAATTTTAATTTTATTTATTGAAATAAAAAAAATCAAAAATCAAAAATTTCTTTTTTAAGACTAATATATAAATTTCTCAAAAGCACTTCTGCATTTAAAATTCAAAAGATTTAGTAATTTTTATCAAATTCATAATTTATCATTTGTTACAAAATTAATTAATCAAAAACATTTTTTTTGGGTTCAAAACTTTCTCTTGAAATATATAATATAATATATGAAATAAACAATATATTCTTATTTTCTTCTCTTAATCCTTCAAATCAATGGAAACAGATGTATTTTTAATCGGTGGGCTTCTGAGTAAACTCCTTTCTGTTTCATTTTTCTTATTATTTTCGAAAATGTTCCTATTAATCTTCTGCAACTCCCGGATCTTATTTTCCAAAACCTCCACCTTCCCCTCATTTTTGTTATTTTTATCCATACTTTTATGGTTTTTTTTCATAATTTTCTGCAAATTCAAAACCTCTGAAAAGTTCATTTCTTTTTCTTTGAGAATTTGTGTTTTGATCTCCTCGTTTTTCTCAAAAAGTCGATTTTTCTCATTTTTCAAGTTCTTTATTTCCTCAGTTTTATTTAGAAGAGTCCTTTCCAATTCCTGAGCAATCCCCTTTAATTTCTCAGCCTCTTTCTTATAATTCTTTAAATCAATATCGTTTTTACGCAATCTTTCTTCCATTTCCCTCACAGAACTCTCATACATTTCGATGAAATATCCTTTGCTTTCTTCATTTTTCCTCATTTCCTCCTTCAGATTTCTCAGTTCTCCTGTTAAACCATCGTTTTCTATAGTTTTCCCCCTTAGAATTTCTATTTCCCTCTTGAAACCCTTGCTTTTATCTTCAAATTCCAACAAGTTCCGCTTTAAAAACTCCAATACCTCCATTTTAAACCGCTTCAATCTTTCTACTTCACTTTCAGTTAAAAGCTTCAAATCTTTTTGAATTTCCAGAGTCTTTTTCTTCATGTCGCTAAATTTTCTCCTTTGCAACTTCTTATTCTTCTCTAATATCAACATAACCTTTTCTTTTACCTCAATAAAGAAAGCCTTTAAACTCTCGTTATTCAATATCATGCTATTTTCCTGCATTTTATCATATTTTTCAAGCCGTTCAATCAATGATTCAACTTCTTTCTCTAAATTTCTTTTTTCCCTATCCAAACCCATTTTCTCTTCAGTTTCTCTTTGTAAAAGCGCCTCTTTTTCCATCATTTCCTGCTCCAAGTCCTTGACCTTCCCCTCGAAATCGCGTTTGTAATTTATAGAGGAATTTGAGAGATTTCTCTCGTTTTCCTCATATTTTTGCTTCAAATTTCGCATAATTTCCTCATATCTCATTGTTATTTTCTCTTCTATCTTGCCTTTTTCATGTAAAAGACTCTCATTGGTGTTATTTAGAAAGCGGCTTAGAATCTGTGGGAAAACACTCAAATTTCTCATGATTTCCTTGTAATTTTCGTTCATGTTCTGTGAGATTTTGGCTTGCAAAGTGGTTTTTTCTTCCTTGAGTTTATTGAAACATCGAGAAATTTTGCTCATGATCTTAGCGAAATTGCCTCTGATTCGATTTGCCTTCCGCTCGAATTCGATAGAAATCTCCTCAGTTTTCCTCAATTCCTCAGAAATCTGATAGATTTCCAGATTTTTCCTATTGATTTCCTCCTCTGAATCCTTTATTTTCCCTTTTAGTCCAATGATTTGGCTCTTTAAGTCCTCGTTTTCAGCTACAACACCAGAGATTTGTGCGTTTTTCCGCTGAAGTTCCATCATTTCTCGTTGCGAAACTTCAATTTCTTCCTTTTTATCTTTGATCTTTTCCACCAAATCCATGTTTTCTGATCTTAGAACTTCGCAATTCTGCTTGAAAATGCTCAGACTTTGCTTATAATTCTCCTCTAAATCCATATTCTTCCTATTATAATCTCCAAATCGTTCTCTATCTCTCTCAATATCTTTGATCTTTTTCTCATAATCCTTCAATTCAATTATAATACTTTCTTTACTTTGCTCAATTTCGCTTTTTTCTTTATTAACTAAATTCACCTTTTCCTTTAAAACCTTCAATTCCTCTAGAAAATCACTATTGTTCCTTTCCAATCGCTTAATTATCATCGTTTTCTCCTCAAACCCCCTTTCCATCCCCTTCAAATTCCTCAGAATCTCCTCTTTTTCCTTCAAAAGCCTGTCATTTTCCATCGTTTTCTCAGCCATTTTCCCTTCAAAACTCCTCTTGAAACTCTCTAAATTCCTTAGATTCTCCTTATTCTCACTCAATTCTTTATCTAAACTCTTAACTTTCCTCTTAGTCTCCTCATTATTGCCTTCCAAATCCTTGATATTATTTCTATAGGTGATTATCATTGCCTCATATTCCTTTGCCTTCCTTTCCTCAGAAACCCTTAGCTTCGTATTAAATTCCTTATTAAACTCCAACTCTTTTTTCATTAATTCCTCCTTTATTTCATCCAAATGCTTGTTTTTCTCTCTAATGATCTCATCATGTCGTTCTCTGGAAATGAAGTTACGATCAATTTCGATCAATTTCTCCTCATATTTCTGCTTCAGCTGGTTTTTCTCTGACTCCAGTGAAGAAAATTGATCGACCAAAGAACTTTCTTGGTCCTCTAAATGCATATTTAGCTTTTTTTCGAAGTCTTTCTGTAGTTTTTGAACGTTTGACTCATGGAATTTTGCTTGCTCGATCTTTTTAATGATAAAAGTCGAATTTTTATGAGAAATGTACGAGCTTTTTATCGTAAGTATCTGATATTTCTCTGATTCTGGCTTCTTTTTCAAGGAGGGTGGATTGGATCTTTTGTTCTAAAGCTGCTTTCTCTTCTTTTAATTGGGAATCCTGTTTGCCTTGAACCTCTTTGTAAAGATTTTTATAATATTTGGTCTTTTTCTTATATTTGGATTTGCTTTTGTCCAGAGCTTCCTTGAAGCTTTCTTCATTGGTTTTAAGGATCTTTGATTTTTTTAAAAAATTTAGATAAACATTTTGTCAATCGAAAAAATGAAAAATTAATTGAAAAAAAAATATTTTAGTCCTTGAAGTGGGAGGAGATTGGTGCGGAGTT
>Ga0302186_10003658_pt1 | contig 11160 bp, 10 predicted proteins | sample II_Bog_E1_2_FD_198782 | JGI IMG/M metagenome (GOLD analysis project Ga0302186, IMG submission 198782) | Peat permafrost microbial communities from Stordalen Mire near Abisko, Sweden - II_Bog_E1_1 | ecosystem: Environmental > Terrestrial > Soil > Wetlands > Peat | place: Sweden: Abisko...
ATTTGGTGAGTTACGACCTTGTCTTTAAAGACTTTCAAAGCTTCGAAATTGAATTTTTCGATATATCCCATAATTTTTAGCACCCCATCAAAATTGGAGAACAAATACTCTCTAAGATCGATTGTATATTCACCAAGCATGGAATTGTTTTTTTCGATGATGTAGTTTATAAGTGCAAGAGTTGGATGAAAAAGAAATTTAATTTTCATTTGGATCAAGAAGGTGTACAATTTTTGTTTAAATTTTTGCTTTTTTGTCAATTTTTCTTTGTCTGAATCAAGAAGGACTAATTCCTCTGGTTTATCAAAAGATGTCACACTTTCATGAAGGATGTTGGATTGATTAAAACTCATTTTTTGGGTCCCTAACAAATTTATTTCAAAAAATGAAAAAACATGAAAGAACCTGAAAAAGCACTCACTTTTCTTTTTTTAAAAGGGTCATTTGATTTATTATCTCCGAAAAATTTTTCATGCCATCTTTTCAAAAAATCGATAGTATCAAGTAAAAAATATTTTAATAGACCTCTCAAGTTTTATTCTCACATAATTGACTCTTTCTTTTAAGATTTGCTTTATTTCTAATTGCTGGATAATTTTGTCAATTTTTTTGTCATTATATTCATATGTCGTGCTCAAACCTATTAGCCGAGACTAAAAAAATAATTATTTGCAAAAGAAAAAATATATAAAATGTAAAAAAATAAATGTACTCTAAGCATTTTTTTACTGCATTGATAATAACACACTTCCGCATATCTGTTATAACTAATCAAATCAATTCCTAATTGTAACACCAAAAGTGAGATCAATTTATCATATTTGCTCATATAGGTGTTGATTTCCATACACCATGAAAAGGTGCACACATTAGATACTTCTGGAATATAAAATATGTGTATTAAAAACAAAAAGATGATTTCTGCTAGTTGAATTACTCGAAAATATTCTTTGATGAAAAACAATTTTTCAAAAGTGTATGGCCATTTGAACCCTAATTCACAAATTACAACATATATCATAAATAGCAAAAAAAGAAGGAAATTTGGTAAAGAAAATCTAATGATTGTGAAAAAGCAAAGAAAGAAGATTATGATGAGATGAACTCCGTAATGAAGGAAGTTATAAAATTGATTCACAAAGCGATATTCTGGTCTTTTCCATTTTCTATAATTGATCAACCCACATTCCTTTTCCTCCAAAGCCTTTTCATATTTTTCATATCTTTTGTCAATGCTTCGAATAATGTATTGTACCAACCCAAAATAATACATGAAATAAATTTGCATAAAGCAAATAATCATTGAAACCAAAATGAAGGTAGTGAAATCTGAGGGATCTAATCCAATGCCTATAAATTTCAACCAATTCTGATTTTCTGAATATGTATTTCCATCACCGAATAAATATTTAACCAAACTTACATCCAGAACAGAACTGACAGAATTTGGAATAAATCTTGGTGAGGTTGTTGCATTTATATTAATGAGGAAACATAAATAATGAATTGGGATTATGATCAAGGTGAAATCTTTAATGAAGTCTATGATAAATCTATTTTTGCGAAAGCAAATGACTAAGACTATGATCAAGTACATAAGAGCAAAAAGCGAATTTGTAATATCACTGTTTATTAAAAAGATGATCAAAAATATCCTGATCAAAAAATATTGCGAACCTAAAATAATTTCATATTTCAAATATGCTTTTTTGTTTTTGTAGAAATTTTGTAATTTATAAGAGGTTCTATTCATTAAATCAGTTGAGGTCTTTGGGATCAAGTTTTCCTTTGGAATGAAATGAAGGTCTATCTTCAATTTGGCCAAGCTCGAGCCTTGAAGAGAAATATCAAAATCATCATTTTTATGCGAGATATGCGGACTTTTAATTTTTTCATCGAAATAGCTTGCTTTTTCATCTTTTTCTTCTTCATCCTCTAAATTTTTTATGAGCTTTTGAGGCATTTTTTCAGGGAAAACACCTTCAAGTTCAAACGTTAAAGGATGAATCTGTTTTTTAATACTTTTCATCTGGGATACATCCATGCTTTTGGAGGGAAATACTTTAGGTTGAGTGTTTTCACCAAAACGCAAGGGCTCTAAAGGAAGAGACCCTTTCTGCATTAGTTTGGTATTTGCCTTTGGAGTTGCACTGATTTTACAAACTTTATCCAAAGATTTCAGCACATCCTCCTTTTCAAAATCGTTAGATAACTTGAGAGTGTGCATTTTGCCTGAAGGACGTTTGATAGATATGATTTGGAAATCTTTTTCTATTTGAGTCTTTTGCTTTTCTTGCAAAAAGTGCATGGCTTTTTTTTCCAAGATATTTAACCAAAGAAAAATAATATATGGGTAAATGTCTCTTATTAAAGGAGTATCATCACAGTTATATGTCCCAAAAATGAATAGACTCCACATAAAATATGAATTAATTTTTGTGTTTCTATAATGTTAAATTTATTGAAAAGACAAAGAATTACTAATTATGAAAAAAATATACGTGGCGATGCTATCTTTGCAGAACTGGGATAAATAAGTGACAAATAAACAGACAACAGTGAAAATCAACAAGGCAACCCAGATTTTTTTCTTGTTAAGTATTTGAATCTCAAAATTTCGCATTTTTATTTCTTGTAAAGTCTTTGATAGGTCTTTTTCTGAATCCATGACGTCTTCAAATTTAGTTTTGCAAATGGCATCACAACTCAAGAAATTTTTTTCAAAGATTTCTTTTTCTTAAAAAAAAATAATTTATTATTTTAAAAAAAATTGTACTATTGACTATTTTTTCATCCAATGATTTCTCCTCTATCAAATCCAACAGTTTTTGCGAAATTGATTGGTAATAATATATATAAAATATCAGGTAAATGAACATAGCAATTGAAATTTTGAAGACAACTGCAAAAACCACGACCAAAATAAAAACAATATAAATCAAAAAATGGCAAATAATTTGTGTAAGTTTATCAATCCAGCTTCTAAAAATTAAAAATTATTGCTTAGAGAGAAAAAATATGTTAACATTTCATCAACGATTGACACATTTAAAAAATTGAGCACAATGAACTTAATAGTTTCCAAAAAATCTTTTTCCATTTCAGTATCATCCACTTCTTGGGGGTCATTTAAAATTGACGACATATTTAATTGGAATTCATCTGGTTCTATTTTGTTCTCAAAAGATTTTTCAAGATCACTCGGGGGAATATTTTCATTTGTTCTATTTATAATTTTCATCAAATAGTTTTGAGTTTTTTTAGCAACAATTGATTGAAAGGTTGATATCATTTTTAGATAACGGTAACCCAAAACGGAGAAAAAAAGCAATAAAATATTTTGCAGAAATCCTGATCTGAGATTGCTGGGCTCTTCGTCACAAACTTCAAGTTTATTTTGATTATAACAAACACTCTCGTATAAATATAAGCCGATGAATTCTGAATGCTGATTCAAAAATTTATAACATTCATTATCAATGATGGCATCTTGAATGAAACTGAATCTATAAAATTTATTAAAAGAATTTATTTAATTTTCTATGAATTATTGCTATATTTTTTCAAAAAAATGGACCTTGAAAATTGGTAAACATATCTCAATGTGGTAACAAGGATTACACAAATTAAAAAAAAAGTCCAATAATTCAACAATTGTGTAAAATGTTTTTCTCGGTTGGACATTTGCAGATTGAAGGAATGGATGATGATGATTATGAGAATGAAAAGCAACAATATAGAGTTGATGATATTAATCGAGTAGAAAATCAACAACATTGATATTGTAAGGTAGGCAATCCAAATAATTGATTTGTAATAAAAAACATTCGCCCACTTATAAACATGTTTCAGAAATTGAAAGCAGCTATATTTCCCAGCATATTTTTCAAGCGTCATTTCAATATTCTATTTTATTCAATAATTTTTTTATCTTTTATTTAAATTTACTTTGGATTTTGAATATAATTTGCTTCTATATGTGTCATATTGCAAAACAATAAAAATGAATAGAATCCATATAATTGTCATTCCTCCATAATCTAATTAAAAACATTATTTTCTTAATTTTAATAAATAAATAACCTTCATCAACTAATCCTATGCTGGGACTGATATTATAATCATATGTTATGCCAATAAATATAACCTCTGGATAGCTTAGAAAATCATCTCCCAAATATGGCACGATGAACACAACCCAAAAGTATCTCAGGAAAATCATAAAATTCACATAAATGATCAAATACACCCAAAATCTCCTCACGAAGTTATAACTTTTTTTTGTTTTTGGTCCAGATTTATTGTTTTTAGTCGGATTGTTTGAAATCGAAGTGCCCAATTGTATGAAGAAAAGAAGGAAAAAGAAGGCTAGTATCAAATGAAGCACATTTACTGTATATAAACTAATCCAAAATAAAATAAACAAAGAGAACACATCTGAGTATTTGGCTATCACAGCAATGAAAACATTATAAAATGTCACTTCTTTTTCATCTTTTTCCTGAGAAAGACGATTGTTTTCATATTCCGATTTCAAACCAGATTTAAAAACATTTTCTTTTTTCTCATTAATTGAAAACTCCTGTTTTAGTTGGCTACCATTATCTTTGGATTCTTTACTTATTTGACTTTGGAAGGTTTTAATGATATAATTCTTGGATTTCACTTGTTTTTGATAATAAATATGTAGGCATAAATATATAATCATTATCAGGTATTCTAATTCGTTGTATTGATAATCAGTCATAAATCCATAAATTTCCTTATTATGAAAGTCCACAAGTAAGATATTTTGCTTTAAATTCATTAAATAAAAGCACAGTCCTTGGCATAAGACAAATGGAATGGCAAGGAATAGGGAGGCTTTGATTATTATTCTGTGTTTTTGGGTGAAACTTGTTACAAAAACCCAAAATATTAAAGCTAATGAATAAACCGTCTTGTATCTCATTATCATAAAAATGGAGTATAGTTGAAGAACTCTGAGAGTGACAGTGCATGAATGAAAGGATTCGAGTGCATCCCAGAAATAATTCTTGCAAGACTAAATTTTTTGATTTTAAAAATATGTTTTTTTTTTTTTTTTGTCATGATTTTTGACGGTGTCGGTTTTTTGGAACCCCAAGTAACTTTTGGTGCATAAAATGTTATCTCTGAGGAATTCTGAATATTTTGGATCCTCACTGCATTTTTTGAACCTTTCACAATAAACAGAGAACAGAAGGAAAAAAGCAGAAATCGTGATTGTGAATCCCAAATTCTAAAAAAATAAAATATTTTTTTTAAAAAAATTAAAGTTTATTTAAAATAATCAAGAAAATTACATCAACTGAAATTATTTGATAAAACGAATCGATTCCAAGAAATTGAAAGTTGAAAAACCCTCTTTCCTCTAAAGGTAAATTATTATTGTTGAGTTCAATGCTCCCGAAATAATTCAAAAAGAACACAAAGATCAAAAAGAATTTAATGATTTGATAAAACCAATATAAAACCCTCATGATTTTTTCATAGAATCTTTTCATAGAGTTCAAGAGCACTGCTATCAAAAGTGCCAAATAAAAAATCATCCCGAAAAAATTAAAGTCAAATGCTGGCAATATTATAAAGCAAACGATTATTAAACCGTTCACGATGATCAAGATGTTAAATTCTTTATTGAGATTAAGATCCCAGGCTTCCATTTTTTTGGGTTCCTTTTTTTTCATTAAAACCAAAATTAGTGGAACCAAAATCATGAAAAAATTTGGTAGCAAAGTCAAAAGAATTTCTTTTGTTTTGAATGAGGAATCGAAGTAAATATCGAAATTTTGCAAAAATCGGGGATCGATATCAGAAATAGATAAAGGATTAAACATCATCAAGAAACAATATATTATCTTAAAAATAAAGATAATTAGTGCAGAAACGATCAAAACGATATAAAGGTATGAGGTAAAGTCAATTTTTCGATAGAGTATTGCAATGTTCTTTAATGGCGTGTTTAGAGGGCTTTGCTTTGTAATTTTAATGTAATAGTTTTCTAATTCCAAATTTATTATGAAGAGACCAATCATAAAATATATCAAGGTAACATAATTCACCACCAGGATAATATAAACTATCAGAAAAATCAAAGGGAATTTGTAAATAACCAGATTCTTTAGGATATCAAGAATTTTGATCTGGGGTTCATCAGAAGAGGAATTATTAGACAAAGAACCTTCGGGAGCCGCCTCTTTTGGATATTGAGGATTGAATTGGCCTGTGAATCGGGTGTGATCTTCTTCCTTCATTTCCTTTATGAAATCATGAAAGGACCCTAAAGTCAAGGGTTTGTCGAGGGGGAGAGGTTGATTGTTATTTTGTTCATTTTCATTATCATTTTCATTCATTTATTTTATTTCAAATTTGTTTTCGAAAAGCTATTTTTTTGCAATTAAAAAAAAATAAAATAGAAAATAAAGACAATCTTTTTATTTAAGAATAAAGCAAAAATTCATTGAGGAATTTTCAAAATTAAATTAAAATATTTTTGTTTTTTAATGAGCCGATTCAATCATTAAAATAGATAAATAATATTAAATAAAATATCTCTTCTTTCTAATATGTCACAGCTTCTTTTTTGTTCCTTGGAAGTCAACAATGGTTCCTTTTTTTGCTGCTTTATCATTATCTGTCAAAATGGATTCTCGACGGCCTCCTCTTTCGCCTCCTCGACCTCCTCTTCCTAAAATAATTCACTTAAAAAAAAAACAAAAAAATATTAAAATCTAACCTCCTCTTCCACCGAATCCACCTCCTCTTCCACCAAATCCACCTCCTCTTCCTCCGAAATCACCTCCTCTGCCACCACCATAATCACCTCCTCTTCCACCTCCATAACCACCTCCGAAACCACCACCTCTGCCTCCTCCACTTCCGAAATCTTTCTTAGGAGCAGAAATATCAACTTTGACTGGTCTTCCATCGATTTTCTCTCCTGACTTTAAAAGAGCCTTCTGTGCAGCAGCACTGTCTTCGAAGTCAATGTGACCGAATCCTCGAGGCTAAAAGAGCACGCAAAATTTTTTAAGTAATTAAGTTAGTTTTTTTACTTCTCCTGTGTTTTTATCCATCGCCACTCGCACATCGATGATTGACCCACAACTCTCGAATGCCTTTCTTAAGGTATCAGATGTGGTTCCATAGCTCAAGTTGCCAATGAAACATGTGGAGGAATCACCAGCTGGAGCGGAATTACCATTACCATTATAACTGCCTCTTTGACCAAAGTCTTTATTGCCACTTCCATCGAAGGTTCTTGGCTCTGGCTTAGATATCTCAAGATATCTACCCATATGCTCACAGTTGTTAAGCTCTAAGGCTGAGTTCAAATCATTTTCATTGCCGAACTTCACAAAGGCAATGCCTCGGGATCTGCCAGTGCTTCTGTCTTTGAGCAGGTTCACATTGGTTATGTCGCCACAATCTTTCAAAAGTTCTCTGATATCATTTTCAGTCGCTTGGAAAGATAGACCGAAAATTTTGGCCTCAAAGTTGCCATCTCCACCTTGGTTAGCTGCTGCAACAGGCTTCTTTTCCTCCTCTTCTTCTTCATCTTCATCTTCGTCCTCATCATCGTCTTTCTTTGCTATTGGCTTCTTAACGTGTGAAGTTGTGGTTTTTGTCTTAACGGCTGGTGTTTCTTCTTCCTCATCCTCATCACTCTCTTCCTCTTCGATTTTTTCTGGCTTCTTTGCAGGAGCAGCACCTTTCTTTGGAGCTGCTTTAACAGGAGCCTTCTCTTCGCTCTCATCGCTATCACTGTCATCTGAAGAATCTTTTTTGGCTGCAGCTTTAGCAGGAGCTTTGGTAGTGGCCTTTTTGGGTACAACCTTAACTTCTTCTTCCTCGCTTTCTTCACTGTCGTCTGAAGATCCTTTCTTGGCTTGGGCTTTGGGAAGGGCTTTGCCTGCTGGTTTTTGAACGGTTTTGGCTGGACCAGTCTTCGGTGTGGTTTTGGGGGTTGTCTTTTTAGGGGCAGGCTTGGCTTCCTCCTCCTCTTCACTGTCGGAGTCATCACTGCTTTCTACTTTTTTGGGGGCTGTCTTGGTTGCTGCCACGGGCTTTGTGGCTGCTTTTTTGACAGCTTGTTTTTTGGCTTCTGGTTTGATGATTTCAGATTCACTGGAGTCATCGCTGCTTTCTTCGACTTTGGCGACTGGTGCCTTGGTTACAGGCTTGGTTTGAGCTACACCCTTGGTGGTCTTCTTTTGGACTGGTTGCTCTTCTTCTTCAGAACTGCTATCTGAATCAGACTCTTGCTAAAATTATAATTAATAATGAGGAGATAAAAAATATCTACCTGGACTTTTTTTAGCTTGGCTTGGTCGACTTTTTGCTTTTTAGTGGCTTTGTCTTCTTGGAGATTTAACTAAAGAAAATGCAAAATAAAGAAGGGGATGAAAGAAGAACTTTTACTTCTTTCTCAGCCAATTTTTTTTTCACAGGACCGGATTTTGGTGTTCCTTTGGGAGTGACCTCCTTGGGTTGGGCTGGAGCCTTGGCTTTCTTTTATTTTACGATAAATGAAAGGATTTATGATGTTAATACTTGTTTTGTTGACATATTTCCACCTGGATTTTATAAAGATATTTTTTTTTGTCTTATTTTATTATTAACAGAAAAATAATTTGGCTATATAAAGGCAGAAAACACAAAGATATTAATTAATAGTCCAAATCTTTAATTTTTTTATTTATTTAAGTCTCAAATTTTATGTATTTTTTATTTTAACATTTTTCGTTCTAGTAAAATGAAATTAATTTAAGTCAAAAATATTTTTTTGTTTCTTATTTCATTTTGGAATTTAATCTCGTTATAATTATCAAAAAACAAGAAAAGTTTCATCCATCCTGTCATAAAATTTTGAATACATAAAATAAATAAAGTTCTTCTAAAAGAAAAAAAAAATCGTTTTATTTTTATATATGTTCAATATTGATATTTACAACTAAAAACTAGACATTTAAATTCTTCAAAGAGTTTTCAAACTTTATCCCCAGCGATTTTTTAATCTCACTCAACGACAACCCCTCACCAATCTGATAATATTTCTTAAAATCAAAAATAATTTCATTTCCCTTATAATCGGTCAGAACAAACGGGAAAATCTCATTAATAACAAGAGCATCAAGGATTTCATAGCAATGCTTATATAATTTCCAAGTATTTTTCTCATCATTTCCTTTCTTTTCAAATCCATTGGCTTTATTTTCCAATGCTAAATAATAATCGAACAATATTTGTTGATACAAATTGTCAAAATCATGCAACGGAGGGTCATTGTTTAAATGTTTCACGAATTGATTATTCAATACATTTTTCTCCATAAGCACGCGCTTAGTGTCCTCCAGAATCGAAGTGAAATAAATCGAAACATATTCATTTTCTTCTGTGATAAACTTCAATATTTGTTTCCCTTCATTCGACTCAATAAACTCTTCAAACATCTCCAAATCAAACATATTGTCCTTTTCTTCAAGACTTCTCTTCAGGTTTTGGTTCATAATTAATAGTTTCTTTGCAAGAATGAAGTTTGCATAATGCGCGTCAACATTATTTGCTTGCAAAATCAAAGAATTAAATATGGTTTTGCCAATATATGAATAAATATTTCTTTGATGCATGTAAAATTTAGCCGTCCGCTTCACTTTAACGTCGATTACCTCTGCCATTTCCTGTTTTTTCACATATTTGGCTATTTCTGAATAGTTCGGATGTTGAGAGTCCAGACTTTCCTCTTTTAAGATCTCCTCTTTCTTTTTATCAAGAGCCAAATATGCATTTCTTTTTGTATAAAGGGTCACCTTCGATCTTATCTCAAGATTCTCGTTTTCTTCATCGTCATCATAGTCTGTTTTTGCATGAGCTAAGTTATGGCTTAGGACCTCAACAGGTTTTAGAACACTTCCATTTTCCTCTTTTAATTTCTTGTAAAATTTCTTATTCATCTTCATCTTAGAATGTTCCTCCGCATCATTTCTCTTTAAATCATGGATGTCATATGCTTTAATTATGCTTCCAAGATCCATGATTCCCAGCAGTTCTTCTGCCTTTTCATCATTGGAAAACAACTTATGAGTATAAAGCTCCACCCATTCTATCCTTTTATCCTGGTCAATAACAAAGATCCTCCTCAAAAGATCCTTACAATTTTCAGAGATTTTTATATTCAATTTGGCCAAGTCTAACTGACTTGTTTCTATATTCAACAAAATCTCCTGATCATTCTTTCCAACATATGGAAATGTTCCAAACAACATCTCATAAAAAACAACCCCCAACGACCATATATCAGCCTTATTAGTATAATTCAGACTCATCAATACCTCAGGGGCCATATATATAGAAGTCCCAAGGCAAGTATTTGCCATGTCAGTTTGTTTCCCGAATCCCAAATCACCAATTTTGAGCTTTCCATCCTTTTTCAACACATTTGCACTCTTAAAATCGCGATGGATAGCATTGACTTCATGTAAACCTTTGAAACCATTTAGCAGTTGTTTCAAGAAAACAGTCGCCTCGGCTTCAGATAAATGATCTCTTGATCTGATGTAATTTCGCAGATCGCCCTCATTGCAATATTCCATAACTAAATAACAAGCAACATTTGTTTCGATGTAATCGATGAGCTGCACAACGTTTTCATTTGAACATTGATGCAAAATATTGACTTCTGATTGGATAAGTTGACGCAATTGAGGCTGTTTGTTCATTGCTTCCTTTTTAGTTACTTTGATAGCGACAAAATCGTTGGTCAGTTCGGAAATACCTCGGTAGACTACTGCAAAGCTTCCCTTGCCGATGATGGTTTCCAGGATGTAGTGACTGATTTTTTTATAATTCAATTTTCCGGGAGTAAAGTCCATCTCGAGATTAGGGATAAGAATGGAGTGTCATTATTTAAGAAATATTTTTTGTTTAATTTATTTGATATGTAATTAATGAAACCTTTTTATTAATTAAAGAAGCTTTCAGAAATTAAATGAGTTTTTCTTGAAAATAAAAAAAGAAGTCTCTTTATTTTATTTTTTTTTTGAATTATTTTATATAATTATATATTAATTTTAATAGATCCGTCTCGAAACTCGAATTTTAGACTTCAGTTTTGAAGTCTAAGAGAAGCCTAAAATAAAA
>Ga0302186_10003660_pt1 | contig 11151 bp, 7 predicted proteins | sample II_Bog_E1_2_FD_198782 | JGI IMG/M metagenome (GOLD analysis project Ga0302186, IMG submission 198782) | Peat permafrost microbial communities from Stordalen Mire near Abisko, Sweden - II_Bog_E1_1 | ecosystem: Environmental > Terrestrial > Soil > Wetlands > Peat | place: Sweden: Abisko, Stordalen...
TAGGGTTGCCGATACAGGGTATTCAACGGAAATTATCTGTAAAAAATTTATTATTGCCATTTAAGTTGCTGAGCAGCTTGATGCAGTCGAGGAAAATAATGAGATCGTTCAAACCAGATGTGGCAGTAGGAGTAGGGGGTTATGCCAGTGGCCCGTTATTATATATTTCCACGAGTATGAAAATTCCTTCACTTATCCAGGAACAAAATTCTTACGCGGGGGTAACCAATAAAATATTAGCTAAAAGGGTTAATAAAATTTGCGTGGCTTATGAGGGCATGGAAACGTTCTTCCCGAAAGAAAAAATAATAGTAACCGGCAACCCAGTAAGAAAAGAAGTGGTTACCAATGTGGTTCAAAAAAATGAGGCTTTGAATTTTTTCGGATTGAAAGAAGGAGTTAAAACGGTTTTAGTGGTTGGCGGTAGCCTAGGTGCAGGGGTAATTAATAACAGCATAAAAAATAATTTACAGGCATTTGCCGGTAATAATATTCAGCTGATATGGCAGACGGGTAAATTTTATTATCAAGACCTGAAGGATGTAGCCACCGGTTATTCTGACCGTATAAAAATTTATGATTTTATAAACCGAATGGATATGGCTTATAGCGCAGCAGATGTGGTTATATCAAGGGCAGGAGCTATTGCCATTTCTGAATTATGTTGTTTGAAGAAAGCAGTCATTCTGGTGCCATCGCCTAATGTAGCAGAAGACCACCAAACCAAAAATGCTATGGCATTGGTTAATAAAAATGCAGCCATATTAGTAAAGGATGTTGAGGCAAAAGATAAATTAATGAATGAGGTATTACGATTGATTGCTGATGAAGCATTACAACAACAATTATCAGGCAATATTGCCAGGCTCGCTTACATGAATGCTGATGAGCAAATTGCCGAAACGATTTTTAAACTCGCAGAGAAAAAATGAGCTTACCCTTTTATCATAAACTGTATTTTATAGGCATTGGAGGTATAGGCATGAGTGCGCTGGCACGGTATTTCAATGCCCGCGGAACAAAGATTTATGGCTACGATAAAACAGAAACATCCTTAACAGATGAGTTGGCAAGAGAAGGAATGGAAATTCATTTTGAAGAGAATGTTGACCTGATTCCTAAAGATGTTGACCTGGTAGTTTATACACCTGCTATTCCCGCTGAACATAAAGAGCTGGCATATTATAAGAGTAAAAATTATCCGCTTTGCAAACGTTCTGACCTTTTAGAAAAGGTGACTGAACATATGTTTACGATAGCCGTGGCGGGCACGCATGGCAAAACCACAACGTCAACCATGGTGGCGCATATCCTGCGGTCAAGCGGTAATGATTGCAGCGCTTTTTTAGGAGGCGTATCAGTAAACTATCATACTAATTTTTTACCCGGAAAAAATAATGTAGTGGTAGTAGAAGCGGATGAGTTTGATCGTTCATTCTTAAAACTTCATCCAAATATAGCAGTAATTACCTCTGTTGATGCCGACCATTTGGATATTTATAATACTAAAGAAGAATTGCAGCAATCATATTTGCAGTTTACAGAATTAATAAAGAAGGACGGAACATTAGTAGTAAAAAATAATTTGCCGATCAATCCAAAACTAAATGTTGGGAATAAAATTATTTACGACACTGATTCAACTGATGTAGATGCTTATTCATCAAACCTCAACTTAAAAGATGGTTTTTTTGAATTTGATTATTCAGGAAAATTAGGAACTATAAATAATATTGTACTCGGTATACCCGGTAAACATAACGTAGAGAATGCTGTGGCAGCAGTTTCTGTGGCTTTGTTAGCAAACGTAGATAAAGAGAAAATCAAAAAGGCGCTGTCTGATTTTAAAGGGGTAAAACGCCGGTTTGAATATATTGTTAAAAACAGTAAGCACATTTTTATTGATGATTACGCCCATCATCCGCATGAGATTGAAGCATTTTTAACAGCAGTAAAAACTATTTATCCCGCTAAAAAACTGACCTGTATTTTCCAACCGCATTTGTATTCGCGCACCAGGGATTTTGCCAATGATTTTGCCAAGAGTTTATCGTTATGTGATGAATTGATTTTATTGCCCATTTATCCTGCCAGGGAACAACCGATTAAAGGAATTGACTCGGAAATGATATTGAATAAAGTGAGCATAAAAAATAAAAGATGTTGTTCTAAAACAGAGTTGCTTGTTATCATCAATAATGAAAAGCCCGAACTAACCGTTACAGTGGGTGCAGGCGATATTGATCAGTTAGTTGAACCCATTAAAAAACTTTTAAGCTAATGGCAAAACTTAGTGAAAAAATGAGATCGGCAGGTAAATCCCTGGTATATTTTTTAGGGGGGATACTACTTTTTATTGTGATGGGAGCAGCCATTCATCATGAAAATGAACAGACCATAACCGGTTATGAGGTGACTACAGTAAATAAAGATGGCAACAACTTTGTGGATGACAGCGACATTTATACCATTATTAAAAATGCCCAATACACAAGCTTAGTGGGCACATCAGTGCAGAAGGCAGACCTGGAAAGGCTTACAGGGATATTGGATAATAATCCTTATATCAAAAGGGCTGATGTTTATGTGGGTGCAGACGGAAAAGTGATTGTAAAAATCTATCAACATAGCGCGATTTTAAGAGTTATTAACAATACAGGTGTGAGTTTTTATCTCGACGAAAATGGGGATAAGATGCCATCATCAGATAAATTTACACCACGTGTGGAAGTGGCTACCGGCTTGATCTTGGACAAAGGCATTCCCAATGACACCAGCGATGGTTTTATGAGGGGTAAATTAATGTTTTTGGCGAAAAAGATCGAGTCAAATCCATTTATGAATGCTTTGGTGCAACAGATTTATGTGAATGAGAACAGAGAATTGGAACTGGTTCCCGCTGTGGGGAATTTTTCAATTCTTATAGGTGATACAGACAGGCTGGATGGAAAATTTGCTGATTTGGAATCGTTGTATAAGGCACACCCTGATGATTTTCCTTGGAACGCCTATGTTATGTTAAACATAAAATATGCACACCAGGTAATAGGGGTTAAAAATTCATCGGGCGCTGTAACCATGCCGGTAATGCCTGCTGAAAGCACACCAAAGCCTGCAGAGGTAAAGACAGCACCGGGTTTGGACGCCAAACAGACAGCAAAATTAAGATCAGATTCTGTTCAGGCAGTAAAAGCCGAAAAGAAGAAGGAAGAAAAGGTGGAGAAGAAAGAGAAGAAAGACAAAAAGAAAAAGCATAAAAAAGACTCACAGTAGAATAAATTTTTGAACTATGAACAAACAGGATTATATAGTTGGTTTAGATATTGGCACCACTAAAATATGTGCTGTTGTAGGTCGTAAGAATGAGCATGGCAAGATCGAGATAATGGGCGTGGGCAAATCGGAATCGTTTGGCGTTAACCGCGGGGTGGTGGCTAATATTGAAAAGACCGTTGATGCCATTAAGAAAGCAGTGGCAGAGGCGGAACAAAGTTCGGGGGTGGCTATAAAAAATGTTTATGTGGGTATTGCAGGGCAGCACATCCGCAGCCTGCAGCACCGCGGCATTATTACACGCGACAATGCTGATGATGAAATAAGCAGGGCAGATATCAAGCGCCTTATTAATGATATGCATAAGCTGGTGGTTAACCCCGGCGATAAAATTATTCATGTATTACCACAGGAATTTATTGTAGATAATGAAGCGGGTATTAAGGATCCGGTTGGCATGTCGGGTATCCGGTTAGAAGCTAACTTTCATATCATCACCGGACAGCAAGCTGCCGCAAATAATATTTATAAATGTGTTCAGCGTGCGGGATTAGAAGTAGTGGATATGATACTTGAACCAATTGCTTCATCAGCGGCAGTGCTAAGTGAAGAAGAGAAAGAAGCAGGTGTTGCCCTGGTTGATATTGGTGGTGGCACAAGTGATATTGCTATTTTTCAGGATAGCATCATTCGTCATACTTATGTTATTCCGTTTGGTGGTAACAGCATTACCGATGATATTAAAGAGGGCTGCTTAATTATGCGCGACCAGGCAGAGAAAGTAAAAACCATGTTCGGTTGTGCCATTGATGATGACTCGCAGGAGAACCAGGTGATAACTATAAAAGGGTTACGCGGCCGTGAACCAAAAGAAATTTCGTTACGCAACCTGTCGCGTATCATCCAGGCACGTATGACGGAGATACTTGAATACGTTGACTCGGAAATTAACCGTTCTGATTTCAGAAAGAAATTAATTGCAGGTGTGGTTATAACCGGTGGTGGTGCTAACCTAAAGCATTTACGCCAGTTGGTGGAGTTACAAACAGGTATGGATGCCCGCATAGGGTTGCCTACGGAACATTTGGCTCCATCTAAATCAGATGCCCTTGCTCACCCCATGTACTCAACTGCTATCGGGCTTATTATAAAAGGCTTTGAAGATTATGACAGTAAGAGGAGTGAACACAGGAAGGAAACGATAATAGAAGCAGCGGAGCCTGAAGAAAAAACAGATGAAGCACGCCAGAACAGTTGGTTCTCAAATTTATTTGAGAAAGGAAAAAACTGGTTCAAGGATGAAGACAATGACGATTTTAAAACTTACTAAACTCAATAATAAAAACTTACTATATGTCCATTCAATTTGATCTTCCTAAAGAACAATCATCTATTATTAAGGTAATAGGTGTAGGCGGCGGCGGCGGTAACGCAGTAAACCATATGTACAAGCAGGGCATAGCCGGTGTCGACTTTATTATATGTAATACTGACGCACAGGCGCTGGACCTTAGTCCAATTCCTAACAAAGTGCAGCTAGGTGTTACACTTACTGAAGGGCGCGGTGCGGGTATGAATCCTGAAATGGGCAAACAGTCTGCATTAGAATCTTTAGATAAAATAAAACAACTATTAGAGAAGAACACTAAGATGTTGTTCATTACAGCAGGTATGGGTAAAGGCACCGGAACAGGTGGTGCACCTGTTATTGCGGCATTAGCAAGAGAAATGGGCATTCTTACAGTTGGATTGGTGACCACTCCATTTTCTTACGAGGGCCCAAAGCGCTTTACACAAGCTATGGAAGGTATTGCAGAAATTAAGAAATATGTAGATACACTATTAGTTATATCTAATGATAAGCTGCGCGAAATTTATGGCAACCTTAAATTAACGGAAGCATTTTTTAATGCCGATTCTATTTTAACTAACGCTGCCAAAAGTATTGCTGAAATCATCACACTTCCGGGCCATGTAAATGTGGATTTTGAAGACGTAAAAACCGTAATGCAAAATAGCGGAGTGGCTATTATGGGTACTGCGGCGTGTGAAGGGGAACAACGTGCATTAAATGCTGTTGAACAGGCCTTAACATCGCCATTGTTAATGGATAATGACATTAAGGGAGCTAAAAACATATTGGTAAATATTACCAGTGGTACTAATGAATTATCTGTAGATGAATTAACAGAAATTAACGAATACATACAGCGTGAAGCCGGTGAAGAAACCAATATTATATTGGGTATTTGCAGCACACCCGAAATTGGTGAGAAGTTGAGTATTACTATTATTGCCACAGGCTTTATGTCAAAACCATTGGTTCGTAAACACAATAAAATTGAAGCCGTTGAAACACCTGCCCCTGTTATAAAACAACCTGAAAAGAAAACTGAACCCGAAGTTAAGTCAACACGCGCAAGAACGCCTAAGGTACAGCCGGTAGAAAAAGAAGAACCGCTTTCGCAAATGCCATTCGAATTTGTGTTGAGCAATAAAGGAGAAAAGCCGCTACCGGTTAATAATGATATCAGTTTATCATCAGGTGATGATATGATGAGGTTAGTTGAGAAACCCGATTCAACAATTTTAGCCACAGATCAAAATAGTGCGCAATTGCATAAAGAGCGCGTGAATAAACTAAAGGACCTTAGTTTTAAATTAAATAACCAGTCGTCAGTTACCGAGTTAGAAAGGCAACCGGCATTCATACGTAGAAATGTTAACCTTAAAGACGTGCCCCACTCATCGGAGTCAGAACGTTCTGCTTATTATATGACCGATTCAAATAACTCTGATCAGCCTGCAGAAATTAGAAAAAACAATTCCTTTTTGCACGGGCAGGATAAGGTTGATTAAGTCAATTACCGGTTATTAGTAAGTTTTTTAGAATTTAGAATAATGAACGCCGAATATTGAGAAGTATACTTACTTCAGTATTCGGCATTTTTTCTTTGCGCCTTTGCGGTTAAATACTCAATTTAAAAATTAAGCGTCACATCCTGTTTAATATCAGGATGTAAACTTATGGCCACCGGGCAGGTTAAGGCTGTATTCTTTAATATTGCCTTTTCTTTTTCTGTGTAATTGTTTTTCGGAAAATCGAGAACGATTTTTATTTCAGCAATTCTTCTGGGGTTTGCAGCCATTATTTTTTGCACCGTGGCCTTTGCTCCATCAAACTTAATGTTATGGGTATTAGCAGCTATACCAATAGTAGTAAGCATACAAGCTCCTAATGAAGTTGCTGTAAGATCTTTGGGTGAAAAAGCTTCACCTTTACCCTGGTTATCAGTAGGGGCATCGGTAACAATAATACTGCCCGATTGTATGTGTTTAGCTTCTGTGCGTAAACCGCCTAAATAAACTAGTTCGCTTGTCATGTTACATTATTTTTGGTGTAAATTAAACCAATTTTAAGGCAAAAAAGTTGTAATATTGACGCATGAAAATTACCCGTTTCATAACAGTTGGTTTGTGCCTGTTTTTAGCAATTAATGTAAAGGCACAACAGCAACCTTTAACGGCTAGCGATATAGCCAAAGGTATTATTTATTATAAAGATTTTAGTGTGGGATTAAGAATGTCAACTGATGGGTTTGGTGCATTTGCTAACATTAGCCGAAGAATTAATTTATATAAAACAAAATTCTGGCAGTTTGATATTGGCAATGTAACCAATTCTAAAGAAGTAAAACAAGCCTCATTATATACCAGCCCTTATGGTTACTTTGATTCGCCTAAAGCTTATGTATATGGAAAGCAAAACGATTTTTATACGTTAAGTGCATCTTATGGTATGAAAAGGCTTATAGCCGAAAAAGCCACTAAAAATGGGGTTGAACTGTCATTAAAATATATGGGTGGTATTACTTTAGGTATACTAAAACCTTATTACCTGGATATGATATATACTAATGACAATGTATCTATATCCTATATCCTGTCGCAGCCATATTCACAAGCGGGGCCAAGGTTTCTTAACCCTGAGTATATTTATGGTGCATCAGGTTTTACTTATGGCTTAACCTCTGTCAGTTTTGTACCGGGCATACATTTAAAAGCCGGTCTTAACTTCGATTGGGCAGCCTTTGATGATAATATTAAGGCCCTTGAAGTAGGTATTACCTGCGATACCTATTATGAAAAGGTGCCTATAATGGTGTCGGCATCTAATAATGAACAGATCATTCCGGCACTTTATGTTTCAATTGAAATAGGCAAGAGGAGATAAATTTAAATGGCACAAACTATTGACAATACTGTTACAGAACCGCGCCGCAGAAAACCGGAATGGCTGCGAGTAAAATTACCCATTGGCGAAAGCTATAAACACGTACGGGGATTAGTAGATAATTACAAACTGCATACTATTTGCGAAAGCGGCAATTGCCCTAATATGGGCGAATGTTGGGGAGCAGGTACTGCTACATTTATGATATTGGGCAATGTATGTACACGCTCTTGTGGTTTTTGTGCTGTACTAACGGGTATGCCTACAGAATTGGATTGGGATGAACCGCAACGTGTAGCCGAAGCGGTTAGATTAATGCAAGTCAAGCACTGTGTAATTACTTCAGTCAATCGCGATGAATTAAAAGATGGCGGTGCAAAAATATGGGCGGCTACTGTTAAAGCTATTCGCGAAAGTTCACCCGGCACTACTATTGAAACACTAATACCGGATTTTAAAGGCAATAAAGATAGTATTGACCTGATGATAGAGGCCGCTCCTGATGTAGTATCACATAATATGGAAACTATTAAGCGCATGTATAAATGGGTGCGCCCACAAGCTAAATATGAACGCAGCCTTGAGGTGATTCGCCGGCTGAAAAATGGCGGTATTAGAACTAAGAGCGGTATAATGGCGGGACTTGGAGAAACACAGGAAGAAGTATATGAAGTAATGGACCACCTTGTAGAAGCAGGGTGCGACGTGTTAACTATAGGGCAATATTTACAACCGACACCCCTTCATTTACCCGTTAAAGAATACGTCCATCCAACTATATTTAAAGAGTATGAAACTATTGGGTTAAAAAAAGGTTTTAACATGGTAGAGAGCGGTCCATTGGTGCGATCATCATACCATTCAGAAAAGCATGTTAAGGCAGTATAAAAGTTTTTTTCAAACCATTTTTTAACTTGATAAACTAATGCTATTTTTACCATCCGATATACTTAACCCTATATAACTGTTTATGAAAAAGGTATTATTACTTGGCATCTATGCGGCAGCAATTATGGTAATATTGTTATCAGCACAGCACCAGCCCAAAAATTTAAAATTTAATGATGAAAAAGAATCTAAGGATCGTGGAGATGCACGTGGCATGATAGATTATTTTAAGAAAATTAATGGTGACCCTAATAATAATGGTGCCATTAATATGAGTTACTATGAAGAAGCCGTAAAGCAGGAAAAAAATGCCATTGCCTCAAGGTCGGGCAGTAATTTTACCTGGAAGTTTTTGGGTCCAGATAATATTGGCGGCCGCACCAGGGCAATTTTGTTTGATAAAAATACGCCTAATAAAGTTTTTGCAGCTGGTGTATCCGGCGGTTTATGGGTTTCACTTGATGATGGGCAATCATGGACAGAATGGAGTGGCTCTGATACATTAGCAAATATGTGGATAGTATCTATAACTCAGGATGCAGCAGGTACAATTTATTTTGGGACAGGCGAGGGATTGTATAATTGGGACCTGCAACCAGGGATTGGTGAATTTGGTGGTGGCTCTCCGGGTGATGGTGTATGGAGATCTAATGATGACGGAGCGACTTTTGAACATTTAACGAAGACAATACCCGGAACACAGTATGAAGCTGCCACTTGGGCTACCGTAGATAGGTTGGCTGCTAATCCTAATTCAGCAGATTCTGTAATTGCGGCTATTTACGGGGGGGTATACGTTTCCGGCGATGCCGGAAATAATTGGGTAAAGGCAAGTGGTATAATTGCCGCTATACCTATGGCAGATGTTAAGTTTGCTATTGACGGAAAACATGTATTTGCAACATCACATCAGCTTGGTAATCTTTATGTGTCAAGCAATGGGGGAAAATCATTTATTAGAGCTGTCTATCCCAATCCGCTTAAAGAAAATATTGGCAGAATAGAAATTGGTGTTAGTCCTACTAATGCTAATTATGCCTATGCTGCATTAATTAATGCTGACGATGAATCACTAGCCTATGTCATTAAAACATCTAATGGTGGAGTTTCATGGTCAGTAATTGGAACAGGTACAGGTTTTGTAGATCAATATTATTTGAATGGTTTTGACCCGACAGGTAACCAGGGTGATTACGATGTGGCTGTGGCGGTTAGTCCATTAGATACCAATACAGTTTTTGTGGGAGGTATTGATTTATGGCGTTATAATCCTACACAAGGATGGTTACAGATAAGCGATTATGGAAGTTTTGAATATTATAATACACTTCATGCTGATATTCATAACCTGCAATTCGATCCTACCAATAGCTCGAGATTAATTATTGGTTGCGACGGTGGAATTATACAAAGCTTAGACCCATTTGATGCTGATGCTACCGGTGTTTTATACAGCTCTTTGAACAGAGGGTATGATGTGACACAGTATTATTCCATGTCTGCTGACAGTTTCGGTGAACCAATAGCAGGTGCACAGGATAACGGAACAGAACAAATTACCGGGCAGGGTAATGCCGTTTCTTCTCCACCATACCATACCGTAAGCAATTTGTCAGCAAACATACTTGGTGTAGGAGGTGATGGTTGTGAAACACTAATATCGCTTTCAAATAACTCAGCTTATTTTGCCGAAGCGCCACTTGGCGGACTGGCAAGATCATCTAATGCAGGTGGTTCTTTCAGCAGTTTTTTTGATTCAATCATACAGGAAGAAGTAGGTAGAGTTGGCGCCGGTTTTTATTCGCCTTTTACGTTATGGGAAGATACAAGTAGAGATAGTATTAGCGCTGCCTGGGCTAGCCATAAACCTGATAGATCTTTGTTTGCATACGGATTAAATAGTGGTGAAGTATGGGTAACACCTGATGCTATTAATTTTGGTACATCACCTGTTTGGTTCAGGTTGCAAAATTTAACCGGCAATGTAACAGCTACCCAATTTTCACTTGATGGCAAGTACTTATATGTTGGTACAGATGCAGGTAATCTTTATCGATATTCAGGATTTGATTCGGTATTTAAAAAGAATGCATGGAATTATCCTATTGCTAATAAAGAATTTGTTTATACCTGGAATCCGGCGGATAGTGGTATTGTTTTAGATACCTCAACGTTTGCTGGTTTCTCGGGAAGAACTATTTTATCCATAGCAATAGACCCTAATGATTCAAACCATCTCATAGTTACTTGTGGTAATTATAGTGGATCTGGTGTTCCGTACATAGCTAAATCACACAATGCTGAGCAACCCGGAGGGTTTACTTTTGTGGGTTGCCAGGGAATTGGCGCAACCGCGTTGCCTTATGCTCCCGTGTATGCTTCGTGTATTACCCGTGAGACCACAGGAGGCTATCCTTATATATTAGTTGGAACGCCGGTGGGAGTATGGACATCTACAGATGATGGTACAACATGGGCAGCCGATAATACTGCCGGGCTTGCTAACGTAACTACTATGTCTATAAAAGAATCGCCACTATATGGCAGTTATGCTATTTATGTGGGTACACATGGCCGTGGAATGTTTGTAAGTTATACATTGACCACTTCAGCGGGTATTAAACAAATCAATTCACCGGTAAGTAATTTAACAGTGTTCCCCAACCCATTGTCATCTACAGGGCATATTCAATATACCTTAAAGAAGCAGGGAGATGTTATAATTAAGTTATATGATATAACCGGCAGGTATGTAA
>Ga0302186_10003665_pt1 | contig 11143 bp, 12 predicted proteins | sample II_Bog_E1_2_FD_198782 | JGI IMG/M metagenome (GOLD analysis project Ga0302186, IMG submission 198782) | Peat permafrost microbial communities from Stordalen Mire near Abisko, Sweden - II_Bog_E1_1 | ecosystem: Environmental > Terrestrial > Soil > Wetlands > Peat | place: Sweden: Abisko...
GCTATTCAAAGGATAAACGATTATATTTACGGTATTATTGATGGTAGAGCATCATAGATGGATTTAAGCAGATTGGTAGGATTTATGCCAAAGTTATCCAATGTGCTCAGATTTTAGTACAGTTGTCTTTATAATAATTATGAGCTTACCTATCAAAAGTTTTATGATTTTCTAGTTGGATTTCATTCATAGAATCCTTCTTCGTCTCTCATTTCATTCTTTTCTAAATTAAATGAGAATTAAAATTACAAATGAAAATTATTTCATTTAAAGAGTAGCTTTTATCCAATTAATTAATTAATTAATTAAAAGATAATATCAATGATATAATTACAATAAAATAGATGACCAAATTACATTATTTTATGGGATAGATTTGTTTTTATAGAAAGGGATTATAATGATGGGGATCATACTGCAATGTTTTAAGCCAGATGCAATGATAATTTAATATTTAGAATTTATGACAATAACATATAAAACATTTAAATGCTTCTTAGAACTGTCAATACTCAGTTGTTTATAATTGAGAAGATATTATTCCATAATGCTGACAAATTATATCAAATAAAAGGATAACAAACATAAAAGATAACTCGTCACCTAAACTTAACCTAAATGGTAATGCATAACTACTCTTGCAATAAGCGAAGATTTGCTTTTGTAATTTCGAAAGCGATTCCATATATTATAACTTCTTATAAAAAATAAGTATTAAGTAATTTCGTATTATTACATTCAAATATGTATTATCCAAAACTAATTTATTGAAATCACAGATGATAAGAGATCTGAAGCCCAGTCCATTAAAAGCACCAAAAAATGAGAAATAACAGAATTATAAAAAAGAGAAATAATCAGATGACTAACTCTCATTTTATTTGAATGATGCTAGTAATCAACGCATTAGGAATGATTAAAGTTTTTAGCCTTCAAAAGTTATAGCTCAAAATTTTCTGCACAAAATGGAAGAAAACTTGAACGACAGCATTACCAGCATAAACAAAAAGATTTAAAACTCCAAAATTGATTTGTTAAATGTAGTAAGGGGATTGTTTTAAGCTTTAAGATAACAAATTATTATGATAGTTGACATTGTCCTCACCGATTACATCAAAACTCAGTAGTTACAATTTGTCTCTCGTTTGAATCAAATTAAATTCTAAATCAAATAAGAACAGGAAAAGATAAGAGGTTGGTAGACAAAACTGGAAGGAAAAGAATGGATGGCAGCTACAGGTCAAGTTTTTATTAATAAGGTTAAACTCTAATAAAGAATTAACAAAATCGCAAAGAAAACTGTAAAAACAGATACTAACAAATGGGAATTTAAAGAGTTGGAAAATATAAATTTTGCAGGACTAGAACAGGAATTAAGAAATCTTCTGATTAAAACTAAGAAGTGATCACCAATATATCATGCATCAATTCATCAACAGAATTACATTACTCAAATATACTTTTGTTAATTTTATCAACTTTATTGCAGATATATTTTATACGGTAAAGAAAGTTAGACACTCAATTAATTCACAATTGAATAAATTCAGACAAATCATTATTTTCAGCTATCCATACAGTCAGCATGAACAACTTGGGGAGCTCACATATATCGTTTTTACTCCCTCTAAAAATTTGCCCATGCGAGAGTAGTAGACAAACCAAAGATGGTAAGTCCCCGCACACAGCGACCGTATCCCCATATTTGTGATCTCTTTCCCTGCCGAGTCTAATATCCACGCTGCTGTTTCCAAGTTCAACTACGCGATCACTTACGGGTGGAAGGGTCGATGTACCTCGATAAAAGTACCACATTTGATTACCAGCTCCCAAACCTCATTACACGTTAGCAGAAAGAACTGATCGAAGCAGAGCCATATGTCGTTGTTAGCGCTGTAGGTATTTACCACAGTCGTACCCTTAAGGCAGATGGGTACATTGTTCGGGTAAATTGCATAAGAAGAGTTCATAGATATGATATACGTATCGATCTCAGAGAGGGACTAGTAGATCTAGATGATCTAAGCCTACTGTGATATATTGACGCGAGCGGCAGAGAGGTAAACAGATTGTTCAGCTGTGAAATTTACATAGGGTGTGGGAATACTGCAAGGTGCTGCCGAGGTCGATGGCTAGACAGCTAATGCAAGCACTAGGATAAAGAGGAAGTCGCTTGCAAGCATTATGAAGATATAAATTTATTTGATTCCTGCTACTGCGATACATATAACTAATAATGAAACCAAGTCATCATTTTTGGCGATGCGAATCGCAAAAATCTGATTTCTCCTTATCTCTGCTGTCGTATTCCCACCCCTTTACTGATTTTTCGTTCTATTCACAGTTGTTTTTCCTCGCTGACAAATTGGACCAATATAATGTTTTCCTTCGAATGGGACTGATCTTCTCCTTCGCCGAATAATGCTCCTCGACAGTCACACATCTATCAGTCTGTTTTTTGGCGTATACCCTCTTTTTTTCATTCTCATCCAACACCTCTTTCTTCTCCCCGCACACTCCCATATTATTGCGTTATTTATCTTATAAATTTACCTGAAATGTACAATGGGTCAGCCATTTTTAGGTTATAACCTTTTTATATAGACTTTGCGGTTTATAAGGCACGTACTCTGTCTTTCTCCGCTATCTGATCGACTTTTCCTCGTTTTTGTAGAGTTTCACGGGAGATACGCAAATAATTTAATCTGAAAAAGTTTTTACTCTCTCATAAAAGGTAGCCTACCCCTTTCGGGTTGTCATACGAAAGTTAATATCTTTTTTCCTAGATAAATTCTTCAATTTCTCCTTATAATTGAGGATGCCGGGTTGGATAACTCTTTTCTTAAGGCGAAGGCTGCAATAATCCGTAAAACTAACATTTAACACTTGTGAAAAATACTACTCATACCTCTTTCCTTTGAGTTTCTGCTCCTGGAGGGGTTTGGTTAATTGTCTAAGTTTTTAATATGATTCCATCGATAATTGTAGCAAGTCAAAATAAAATAATGACTAGGATTTTATTATCCATTAGTATCTCTGCATCATTAAAAAAAAAGGAAGGTTAAATCAAATTATTTTATAAAATTACACTCATTTTTATAGTAACATTTCTTTCATGTTCAAACATAAATACTCTTTTAAATCTATTAAATTATACTCAATAATTAATACATTAGCATTAACAATATCCGCATCAAGCATCTTGCTTCTTCTACTCAGTTCTAACCTTTCCGCGAGAATTTGTCAGTTTAACTCGTATCTGTTGCGCTCTTTTGACGATGTCTGCTCTTTTCTATCATCAGGTAAATCATACTCTAGAACTAACATTGTGAGCAATTTCAGCACAAAAGGTTCGATTGTTCATCAAAAGCACATCGAGATCCTTAGAGTTGTGGACCACAAACTTCTTCAAACCGTTGGGAAGGAAGAATTTCGTTGCATTATCAGAACCATATCCAATTTTTGGCATTTTTTTGTTGCCTCTAAAGCGTCGTCGCATTCTGTTGTCGATACCTGTATGGGTTAGTACTTACCTCTGGGTCTTCTCCAGCTTTCGGCCAATCGACCTCCGTAGAGATCGGATTGGAAGCGTGTGAACTTGAGGGTTCTCTTTTTGACGATGCGTTTGCGAAGTAGAGGTGTTGATTTGACCATATAATATTTATTAATAAATATATTGTTAACTGTAGATGATTTTGCCAGATGAGTAGGAGAGACTCGCGGTAAATAAATGTAAGGATATTTAAACAAATGTTTTGAATCCTAAATTTCCTATTTAATAAAGAAGATGATTTCAACAATGAATAAAACAAACAAATAAAGAGGTACGAGTATCGATCATTGCTGTTTGATGACTTTATCGATGACGTTGGGTTTTATCTTATTTTTCTACTTGTATTCGACCATCAACTAAATATTTCGTTTGACTATCTCCTCCTCAGGAGTTTTTATTTTCAATCGCAGCTCAGTGTTAACTTTCCTTTTCGATTTTAACTTTCTCTTAGCCTCTGCTTTCCGTGTCTCCGTCGATCCGAAGGTCTTACTGATAAAGTCCAAAATCTGTTGCTGCTCCTTTTTCATAATAAAATTATAATCAAAAAGACCATAAATTTATAAACTAAACTAATCTCATGATATTAATTATCTAACGATTACTCTTCATCCCTTGAATGATGACCAAATAATTATTAGTTTTATATATTCTATTAAATAAATGCAACCGTAGTGAATAAACCTACCAACTCTTCTATTCTTCATTTTTAGTAAATATCCCAACTATCCACTCCGTACTCAATATCCTCCTCGATTAGTCACAGGCTTGCAAGTAAAATTTTCCATAACGCCGATTTTTGATTCAAATAAACCCTAATTATACAACTATCCCTCCTATATTTAAATTATTTTTAGAAGATGGGAACGTAAAATGGATAAAACAAAAAGCTAATTGACTATAACGATGTAGAACATGGCCCAGTGACGGAGGCCAACCGCGAGTGCAGAGATCTCATCTGCCTCCTTCTTTTTGCTGGAACTTTAGTTGTTATGGTCTACATGTCTGCCTATGGGTATTCCTCAGGAAATCCATCCAAAATATTCAGAGCTACCGATTCAAATGGAAATGTTTGTGGTGATCCCAGTGGAGTTGCTGCCAATTATCCCTACGCTTACTTTTATAACCCTACCACCCTCGATCTTTCCAATCGATACTGTGTGACTTCATGCCCTTCCTTCAGTAGTGGTACCCTTACAACCCTAACCTGTTACGGTCAGTCCAGCTGCGGCTATGCGCTCACAATTACATCTACAGGTACCTACTCCGTTAATCCTTCCTCCACCACTCAAATCATCGGGTATTAAACTTCTACTCTCATCAGTAGGGTTTGTGTCCCCTCCAGCACTGTTTTCTCAGGAGTATTCTACACCTACATCTCCACCTTCAGTACCTACCTCAACCAAAACGATTTTTCTTCTTTCGTCACCGACCTATAAAATGTAAACATAAATCTATTCAGAATTGGCAGTGGTTACTCGCAGCTTTGGGATGTGCTATCGTCATCTCTTTTATCTTTATGTATACCCTCAAATGTTTCGCCGGTCTGATAGTTTGGACCTCATCTATCGGTATTGTGGTAGTTTTTGCCATTGGTGGTATTATCTTTCTATACAATGCCGGCATCATCACAGGAGTATCTTCCTATACCGGATATCTCAGCATTCCAACCCTCTCTGGAGGCACCACCACTGAGTACTAAATTTTTGGATATGTTTGCTTTGGAATAGCAGGACTACTCTTTCTTATATTACTCTGCTGTTTTGGAAGAATACGACTGGCTGTGGCCGTCTGCAAGGCTGCCGGACAGTTTGTTTCACATACCTGTTCTATCATAATTGTGCCGATCTTTCAAACTATCATTAATTTAGGTATGTGGGGGGCCTGTCTCATTGTTATGGTCTACCTCGTCTCTTGCACTACTTTTACTGCTTCTTCTGGTAGTGTCTTCACCAGTATCTCGAACTACGGTAGTCAAAGTTTGGTTTAGTTTTATCTCTTCGTCTTTGGTACACTCTGGTGCAACGCTTTTATCCAGGCCATGGGAGTTTTCGTCGTAGCTTCAGCCTGCTGCATTTGGTACTACTCTCACGGTCCTGGCGATAACTAATCGAACTTTCCCGTCTTCAATAGCTATAAAATGATCTTCAGGTATCACTTCGGCAGTCTGGCCTTCGGATCACTCATCCTTGCCATCGTTCAATTTCTCGAATTAATGGTGTAGGTCTTCAAAAAACAGGCGGAAGCCAATGGATCCGCAAATAATAAGTGTTTTTAGTATGTAATCTCGTGTTTGCAGTGCTGTTTGGCCTGCGTTGAAAGGATAGTGGAATTTATCAACAAGACAGCCTATATTCAAATCGCACTTAGGGGTAAAAACTTTTGTAGCGCTGCTAAAGACGGTTTCTAGATTGCTTGGTCGAACCCCATCCGTTTTGCTATCGTAAACGGTGTGGGTGAAATAATAATGTTTTTAGGAAAGCTGATGATTGCGTCAGGTACCACCCTTGGTTTCTATTTTGCGATTACCTACATCTCATCGATAAAGACTAACATCTTGCAACCCATTTATCTACTGATACTTGTCTTTATCATGTCATTTGCGGTGGGGATACTCTTTATGTCGGTATACAGCATTGCGATGGACACGATTCTGCAGTGTTTTATTGTAGATGAGTCTAACCAGAAAGATAAAGGCGGAAAGGGACCGCTCTATGCTCCACCTGAAATTGCTGATCTAATCGACCATACCGAATGAATGATCATAACTTTCCATATTTTGCAATAGTATTTGCTAATATATTTACTTAATTATATAAACCAATAAAGATCTTTAATCCGTCCAGCATTCTCTAATCCTTTGTCACTAATATTATAAACAAATGATTCTTGCAAACTTTTCAATATTAATGACTAATATCCTGTCCATATAAAAACAATTAATTTTTATATTCAGTAACTCTCCGTTTGTATTTTAATCTTATGCTGCTACATCAATCATCTCTCTATCCAGCAATCATGAATAAAGTGATTTGTAATTGATCTTATATCTATTATATTCGCATACAATCATTCGAACTACACTTTAAAAATCTACCAATCTTTAACAAGATACTGGCCCTTCGGGTGGCCCGTGAAAGCGAACGAAGATTCCGAACTACGTATGTATTTCCCATTATTGTAGCTGATTGGAAACTCTGCATTTGATCGCTCCTTATGACTGTTGTCAACAATGCAGATATCACAGCACCCAAAAATAGGGCCTTTGTCTGGATTGTTCGCGATTGCAAATTGAGCCAGGTTTAAACTGAACTTCTCCCTCATGTTCAGCGAAAAAACAAATGATTTTAAACTTTTATCGGCAGCCCATTGCTTCTTGGCAGAACTCCAAGCAATAGGCGTATAGCCTCCAATTATCTTGCCGAACTAGGTTTAGGCCAATAAGAGGGTATTGGTTTGGCCATCACACTTCTTATGAAACTATTTAATCGAGAATGAGTTTTATGAAGCCCTGAAAATCAGTTTAAAGCCAGCTATTTTACAATCGAATAATCTGCTGATTGCATTAACATCGCTGACTATCTTACTTGTGAATGCTGGGATGACGTGTTTGGTGGATTTTTAAGTTTGCAGAGTCATACTACTAGCCACTAAAGATTTGCTATCTCTCTTGATTCCGATTCCAGGCTTTAAATACAAATCGCTAGTCTTTTCCAACAATTCATTGATTTCCTCTTCCAGTCCGACTACTTCATTCTCCAATATCTTCGGCAGTTACACCTTTTTGACTGAGTTCATTTCGTTCAAGATCGAGTGGATGTAGAACCCATTGACCTGCGTAAAATTGTTTTCGGTCATGTTTTTGATAAATCGCATAACCTCAATGCTGTAACCGTATGTCTTTACCCACAGCCTGAATTTTGCATGTTCAGATTTGACTTTGGCCAGCAGGTTTAAAAACAAAGTATCGACCTTATCGCGAATGTAGTGAAAGTCAGGTGATCGGAGGTTGGGATTATCATAGACGAGGGCTTCTACTTACGACCATTTGATTTTTGGGCAGCTCTAATGAAACAAACTACATTAATCTTTATTGCAATAACCGCTTTCGCAGAGGAGTCCAGGTTTACGACAGGTAGGATTGATGCAAGCGGCAAAGCAAGGCCTGCCATAGACACATTCCGGTCCTTTGAACTTCGATTCGGTTGTCATTAACAATTATAAGATATGATTAACCATGCCTCTAAATGACCTAATCCAAGATAAAATTAGTCAAAGATATTCCAATATTAGTTCTAACATAATATTTTATGATATGAGGAAAGAGTTTTTTCATATATTATAGAAGTTCTTGATTAATCTCATTAATCGTAGGATTTTATAAAAGATAAACCAAAAGTAAAAATATTGGTGAAGGGAGATAGATTCGAGAGATAAGATGATGTCTCCTGAGAGCAGATACTTGAGACCAGCATTAAGACAAATAGTATCCCACACTTAGGAAACGATTTTAACAATTAAGAACATGGCATATACAGCATAAGACCTAAATAATAGTATCTTTGCAGTTTATTACTGTTGTATCTTTTAGTGATGGCTTAATCCAATATATTAAATGCTTGATTTATTCAACATTCAAGTTAAACGATGCAAAAATAAACAATCCTAATTTAAAAAATGCGAATAAATAAAGGATGCCGAAGATTGGGCAAAATTAATCAAATTATACTATTTGCCAAGTCTTGTAATTATTGATTGCTGGTCAAAATGATAAAAATAATGTCATTGATAAATAAATACCAACTTTGGTAATTTAAAGACATTAACAAGAGTAAGCAACCTTTCTCATATTCTTGACTTCTTGTAAGCCATATAAACCTAGTAAAATATTATTTACAAGTGAAGTAGTTCTAATAAATTAAAAAAAAATATTAAAAAAATACCATCTTGACCAAAATTATAGCCTACGATATCCTCCAAAAATACAAATTACAACTATTAAAGATATAATTGTCTTTTTACCAGTTGTAAAATGTATGTCCTTTTCAATTCATAATATAATTAGCAATAAAATATACAAAATGGAAAAGGATTATGAGACATACAGCCAATTCATCAATAGATACGAGTAAGATTCTCCCTCTGATGGCTAATTCGACGGAGGTTTCGATTTACGTGAGACTCTCCAATATTTTTTTAAAAAATAGGGAGACAATAACACCATCTTTACTGAAGAAATCTCACAGAAATAGTCTAAAGGCCCGTAAAGATAGGAAAAATCTGAGCAAACTGAACTGAATCCAACACTCCTGCAGACCTAGCCATTAATACATGTCCATTCTCAATAAACTTCCCTTCAACTACATCAGTCTTCACCCAGTCCGCCTCCACCAAAATCTCATAGCAAACCGAACCTTCACCTTAAAAAAGGATCAAGGAAGCGTAAGATGAAGAACCAGTATGATAAAAATATGTTTTCACACATCACCCACGTCATCATCAACAAAATGTTGACCCGCCCCTACTACGAGGAAATAGCAGCATATTGCGACATGCACAATGTCAAAGTGATGGACTACCTCTCCTTTTTCAAAAAATTTGATCTCACCATCGGATGGGGCATCAGTGAGTTCCTTTCTTTCTTAGACAAATCGACCATATAGTCGGGGATCAGGAAAGTGTTCACTTACTTTTTTGTAAGATATCTCAAGGAAGACTACCCGGCCTACGTTCTAACAGAGGGGAGAATGCATCATAAGCTGAAATATCTACAGTACGGGGTCAGAATGCTATATATTCCCAAGCTCGACCGGTCTGACTACCAAAAAATATTCTCAAAGCGCCAAACCAACTGATTCTTCATAAACACAACGAATCTGAGATTATAACCCATTGAGCACTTTGAAAAAAGGTTCTCTTTTATAAAAATCAAAATACCTCTTTTACATATATATCGATTATAGAGAATTAGTAATTTATTATGACAGAGATTATTAGAGAGGCTAGAAGTGATCAATTTGGCAAGTAATTTAAAGGAAAATTATCCAGGATGAGGAAGGGATGAGTTGAGGGGAAAGGAGATCACCTGATTTATAATTTTGTGAAAGAGTTATTTGTAATCATTATTGATTATATCTAATTTGCAAGAGAAATACTATCACTATCAAGAATGAAATTAAAGCAAGAGTGTTACGAGAAACAATCAAATCCGTCCTCTTCATTACTCTTTTTTCTACTACTCTATCGCCATGCTTAATCGTTTAACTGTTCTTTGCTTTCGAATCGCCTTTCTGATCTTTATCAGGACTGCCATTGCAGCAAATAGCATGCAGATAAAGGTGACATTTTGAATCATCATCTTTTTAAAACGGTAGGGATTCATTTGCGCAGCGCCAACCGCCGTTAGCGCCACCAATCCCATCGCTGCAGGCCAGCCAAGTTTACCATCCAGAAAATGGACTACTCGACTCTCGATAGTCTCCTAGTGTACTTGCTCTGCGCTGCGTTAATACATTTCATTATTATCCCATCTTTCGTCAATAAGCCCGTATTGCCTAGGCAACACTTCTCTATTCTACAGAGGCAGAATAATGCCTTCAACGGCAGAAGGAGCGAGACTCAGAATTCCTTTAGCGTTAACTACCTATGATACTTCTTTGGGAAGTTAGTTGATTAGATTGGAGACTTCCGAGGGATGAGGTTTAGAAGCTATTACTTGGACGAAGACTCCGATAATTTTGGTGAGATAGGGAAAGTAAACCAAATCTCTGACGATATCGAGGATGGACCTTTCTAAAAGAAACGCTCGTAATTTAGGGCTGCAAAAGTTGATAAGACCTGTGTGAGGACAGTGCTACCTTTTTGACGGATGACTTGCCATCTTCTGCGAAAGAGTATGATAGCAGATATCAGAACGACTATCATCACACTAAGACAGCCTATTCCGATAATCTCTACTGCGAGAAAGCTTAATCCCGCTCCAATGATGGTAATGAGACTGATCTCAACTAAATTCCCTCCGAATAGTTCTACCATATAATTATCGAAGTCCAGTTATTATTATTATTATCATTATCATCATCATACTATTTGTATAATTCTTAAACTCTGATTCTCCCATTATTAACAGAATGATGGTGGTTCTCCTACTCCTCCCTCAAGAAATGTTATTGTGTTTGTGAAACTAATTATAATCTTCGAATAGAGCAGTTTTGTTGAGTAGATATAAATCATTACTTCATTTCATTGGATTTATCTTCATAACGCCCTCTTCAATTCGAACTATCATCCCTTACATCTCTTCACTTATAATAATCTGGCACGCCATTCGTGATGACCCATCTTGATAATTCTTAATTGTGATTAGAACATCTAGCTATTCTTCAGAAGGGGGAGGCACTTGATCATAGTGTGACTCGAGATCTATTCGGCAGGTGGTACAGGCGAGCTGCTTATCGCACAGTCCGTATATATTGATGTTTTGGTTGACGATGCGGTTGGTCACGTCCATTAGATTATCTCCTGAGTGACACCCTACGTACCCGCTTTGCATTGCACGATGCTCTCCTATCTACCCTTGATCACTCGGATGGC
>Ga0302186_10003666_pt1 | contig 11142 bp, 16 predicted proteins | sample II_Bog_E1_2_FD_198782 | JGI IMG/M metagenome (GOLD analysis project Ga0302186, IMG submission 198782) | Peat permafrost microbial communities from Stordalen Mire near Abisko, Sweden - II_Bog_E1_1 | ecosystem: Environmental > Terrestrial > Soil > Wetlands > Peat | place: Sweden: Abisko...
TATTTTTTAAAAAAGACTAGATGGTTTTTTTAATTGGGAAAAAAAAAAAAATTTCGTTTTTTTTTTATTATTATAGTTGAGGCAGAAATAAAGAAATTTTATTTCTGCCTCAACTATAACATTTAAAATTTTGAATTAAAAAAAAAAATGATGAAAAATTAAAATCTTTTTAATAAAATTTTAAATATGATCTTTCTTTCTCTCATTTTTTTCCTGATTTATGAACAACAAGAGGTGTCTTTTTTTTCTTTTTTCGTCAGTTTCAAAATCACAGGGTCTTCTTTTTTATTATCATATTTCAATCTGGGTCTTCTGGGACTATTCAGCATGCTTTCCTTCTTCAAAATATTTTCAAGTTTCGTTCTACTCTTGATAAGTTTGGCTATAAAATAAAACATTTTATTGATATTTTTGCCAGTTTTAGCGCTTGTCTCAAAATAATTCAATCCATATTTTTTCAAAATATTTATTAATTCTTCATTATTTTTCCAAGGTGAATTTTCTTCATTCTCATCATCACTTTTATTACCAACTAAAACAATATCCACATTTTCAGGGGCATGCTTATTTATTTGGTTGAGCCATGAGGTCAAATTTTTGAAGGTGTCTTTATTTGTGACATCAAAAACCAAAATAATTCCATTAACCCCCCTATAGAAGTGATAGGTTAAGGATCGATACTTCTCCTGACCCGCACTATCCCAAATATTTAAAACTATCGATTCATTATTTTCCAATTGCAACTTCTTGATTGATAATTCAAGACCCAACGTCAAATTTGGGCTCTGCAAAAATTCATTTTGCATATAGCGGAACAAAATACTGGTTTTCCCAACCGAACTATCCCCAATCAAGATAACTTTTGCGATTAATATGTCACTGTCATCTTCCTCCAAATTATGATGGGATATCACTGAGTTATGGCTTTTTAGGAATTCTATGGAACTATCCATTTAGAAACATGAGATCATTTTTTTTCCCATTTATTTTATTTTGAATAATATTTGAGTTATAAATTATTTTGGAAACTCTTTAGAAAGACTATTTTATTTGAGAATATTCTTTAAGTATTGTTGTTTTTTGGAGTTTTTAAATGGCATAAATTTATTTATTGATTTATTGTTTTTTTTTTTAGGTTCAAAATTTGCTAGCCTTTATTATTGTCATTTTTATCGCTTAAAAAATGGTTATACACCGCTAAAATTAAATTCTTTACTTGTTCTCGCCTCTATTTCCGGCTTGCGAGTTCCCTGTTCCATCGACTGTTTTCAACATTTTAAAAAGAGTGTTGGCGTCTGGGATTTTGGTGTTATCAATGCAAAATGCTTGAAGCTTGATTACAAAAAATTTTTATATCATTACAAAAATCCAATGTGATATTAACTTCAATAAACATATCTGCTGGATTCATTATTTTGTTTTTGATCATCGACTTAATAAAAACACATAAGAGTCTAATGAGTCTGTTTTGGAGATTTTTATCCTATTTTTTTTAATTTTTAAAATATTAAGGATTTTGATTACTTTCTTGCTGTTTTCACATTGCATAATACATTTGGTGATGAAATACGTGAGGAAATCCTTAGGCAATTCAACGGCATTAGCGAGCTTATTTACCACTTCAAGAGAAGATAAAGTGAGTTCGAGATTAGCAATTTTTTCGAAATATCTAAAAAATAAAATGATAATTTTTGAAAAAAAAAATGAATAAACTGAGCAATTTGTTGAGATTGATGCAAATGAATCAAAATCGTAGAGGCGAGACTTGGATTTTTCTCAACTAAATCAGGTAATATTTGAGGTGATATTCCGCAGTTATAAACTAATTTGGAGTCCTTTTCGAAGCCTTCACTCAAAATCTTTTAACAATTAAGATCCACAAAAAGAAATTTAAAATAAAACACAATAATTAAAAAGGAACCTTCATTTCTTGAGGATTCAATTCTGTTTTGGAGGCTTTCACTATTAAATCTTTGGCATTTGTCAAAGTGTTGTTGTCGAAACACATTGAATACTCCCAACAAACATCAGGAACCATTGAAGGATGGAGTGAAAACAGTTCATGAGGCATCACAGGCAGAAATTTCGGCACTGGTCTCACAAAGTCTATATTGAATCCTTGTGCTCCTATCTCATAGCTTTTTAGTTTATCAGGAGTTATGGGAGTGCTTTTTAAAAATTTAGATAAAAAAATCACAAAATTCAATATATTTTTTTTTTTTTACCTTGGGGGAGTATATTTATTATCTTCTAAATTAAAATCAGGTACAACATTATTGATTTCAGTTGCTCTGAAGCCTTGGAGCTTTTGGAATTTAGGATTTTCAAAATGATCAAAAATCAGAAATTAAACCTTTGGCATTCCTTCGCTTAAAATTTTTCTCAATTGATCAAAATCTTCTTTCAGCTTGAAAGTTTCGGTGTAAAGCTCAGATTTCTGGAAAAGGACTTTCAAATTCTCTTTATCCATCCCCTGATCAAAAAAATTAATTTATTTTATATTTCTTTAATACTTCTCGCTTGATTGACACTCCCATCTGATAAATGAATTTTTTTTCGAAATGGTCTTGGGTCCCCTCACAAATTTCCAGCAAAAACGAGCCGAAAGGACTTATTTTGAGGGGGAAGGCTTCAATCATTAAGAAAAATGCAATCAGTCTTTGGTTTTTTGTTAGAAACTATAAACATTATGAGAAAAAAATAGGCCGCTAATTTGGAATTACATTGTCATTGATCAGTTGCATAAGGACAAAACAGGGCTTGAAAGATTCGGAGGAGAAATGTTTGTTAAAAAGAGCTAAACATCCTTCCAAAGTATTTTCAGTTTGGTTCAAAATGTCGAAAAGGTTTTCCAATTCTATCAAGGATAACATGAGACAAATATAATTTTTTTTATCGTAATTTTTTTTCTATGTATTTTATGTGTTAATCATATATGAAAAAATATATTTAGGAAGAGGAATATTTTTTTGTTTTTATACTTGGCAATTGAGTTTTTTTAAAAAAATTATAAATTTAAAAATGTCAAAATAATAAAAATCAGATTTAGAAACTTACGTCAAAATAAAATAAAAAAAATCAGATTTAGAAGCTTCGAGATTTTTCAAACTTGAAATTTAAAGCGAAAATTAAAATAATTAAAAAAAAAAAAGATTTAGGAAACTCAAGAAATGCAAATAACTGATTCCAAAAACGAGCCTGAGTTGAAATGTGTGCGGAACGGTTGCAAAAAAAAATACTTAGAAAGTGAAAATAATGAGAAAGCTTGTCACCATCATCCAGGTAAGCCGATCTTTCACGATTTGAAGAAAGGTTGGACTTGTTGTAATCAGATCGTCTATGATTGGGATGAATTCCAGAACTTGCGTCCCTGTGCAGTCGATCGTCATAGCAACATTGAAGTCAATAAGCCCGAAAATCAATCTGAGTTCTACAAGTCAAATACAGTGTCAAATGCACAAAAGGCATTGGATAAAGAACAGGTCGTTATTAAGAGCATTGATGATTTTAATAAACAAGAGGATGAAAAGAAGAAATTACAACAGATGAATAACCCCATAGTGGAACAAAAGATCTTTTATAATGAAAAAAATCTATGCAAATGCACTAACAAGGGGTGCGGGATTGAGTTCGATGAAAAGGAAAACAATGAAAGTTCATGCAATTATCATCCAGGGAATCCCATTTTTCATGATCTTAAAAAATATTGGAGCTGCTGCAATAAAGAGACCTATGATTGGGATGAATTTATGAAATTGCCAAAATGCACAAAAGGGAAGCATGTCCCCAAATATGTTTAAGGACTGTTTAATAAATAAAAAGAAAATTCACAAATTATCATTGATCTTTCTGATTTAAATTTAAATATTTTTTGCTCAGAAATAAACATAACAACAATAATTTCAAGTTAAAATAAATTCTAGAAGTATTTTTAGTGCTTTTACATGAATGGTTTCATTCATAAAAACTAATGTTTAAAGAAAACAACAAAATGATTTTGTTTTTCAAAATAACAAAAAAAATTTGGCAACCAACAACAACAAAAAATTAAATTTTCTTTGTTCTTCTATTTTTATTAAAATTCATTTATTTATGCTACGATCTCAGCTTCGAATTCAACAATATTAAAACTGGCGGCTTGGAAGTTATCATTTGGATCAATTTTCCAATCCTTTTCCCCAGTATAATATTGCAACTCCAAAGCATGTTTTCCAATCTTCAAATTCAAAACAAACTGTGCTGAAATACCCGCAATATCCCCATTAGAAGATGATGATCTTGACTTGCCGATTTCTTTCCCATTATCCACAATTCTGGTATACACTGCCCAATTTCCTTTTTTCATATTGAAAGTTGCCGAATAATACACCAAACAATTTTTTTCTCTTTCAACATTCAAGTCATACTTCAGATTTCCAAGCAAAGTCCAATCATTTGGAGAAATGCTATAGGATGTTTCCAGATATTTTTCATGAATCACACTGGTAATCGGCAGCTCAACGACGGAAACTCCTGCAGATTGCCAATCATTACCTCCAGAATTCACAGAAGTAACTAAAAAATATTAAAAATCATCTTTAATGTTATGTGTTATTGTTTTACCTCCACCAGATTCATACTCAACTTGCACTTCATGATCCCCTTGAGTCAAAATCCTTGATCCAAATCCAAACAAGCCTGCATAAGGCAAAGGAGAGACTCTTTTATATGTGCTTTTGATGTCTTTCCCATCAACTACAAGACGAGCTCCGACGGTTCCAGTGCCTTGCAACGCCAAATTGTAGAAAAAGATCATTGGACGATCAATTTCCACAGAAAATTTCACCTTTAAGGGTTCAATTTTGGTCCATACGGAAACCTTATTCAAGGCAATTGAATTTTGATAATTGTTTCGATGGAATTTCAAATTGCCATTGAGAACCAACCCCCCCAAATATCTGTTATCCTGCCAAACGGTTTCTGGGTTATTAACTTGGCCTGTTAGAGGTGATGGAGTTCTATATTCCATATGCACTTTATGATCTCCTTTGGATAATTTGGTGACAAAACCCATGTTTAAACTGTCAATGATATAGTTTCCTAAAGAAATGAAAAAAAAATCAGTTTAGGTAATTTTATAAAAACCTTGGAGAGTTCGAGCGTCTTGTTGTTCCGTGCCATCCAAAAGCAACTTAGTAACAAAATGACTTGGCACATTCCTCTCGAAATTCACGGTGACATCTGAAACCACAATCATAATCTTTTCTTCTCCAACCACTGGTTTTATCAACGCGTTCCCAAAAGGGTTGAATTTGTTGGTGGTGACGGTTTGGGCAGCTCCATTGATATCGCTTTCTGTTTATTTATTAAAAAAAATCTTTCTTTTGAGATTTTTATTTAATTTTACCAAATATTGAAGCTTTTTCCGACGCAGGAACAATTATTGATTGGGTCTTGCCACCAATTGTCATACTTTGAATAAGACCTTTGATTTTATCCAAAGCACCTGACAATTTGTCTTTATTGGCCTTTAATTCTTTCTTAATATTCTTGACAGCTCCGTTGCCCACTCCATCCTCTAGTTTCTTCAACAGATCCTTTTGAATCTCGGGAATGTCAGGCATGCTTTCTTCATTTGGTGCAATGACAAAATGTGGAGATCCATCAATGGATAAACCCATTCCTTCTAAGAGGATGTACCAGGTGTCATTTTGGAAATAGGAAGCTCCAGTTACTGCACAAATTTCGGACTGTTCTGCTGATCCTGGACAATCGATGAGGTCAAGGATTTTGGGACTGATGTTGGTGAGTTCATTGGTGATTTTATTGAATTTGCCTTAAAAACCTGTAATTAAATTAATTAAGAAAATGCTCTACCTGCTGCAATGGCCGCTCTGATGATTTCACACATATCAGCTTGGTCTGGAAAATCCTTATCAACGATATCTCCGGTGTCATCCACTAAATTGCTAATACCATGAATTTCTCTCAAAGGCTTCATCCAATCATAATCAGCTTCAAAAGCACATGCGCTATCCCATTGTGCAGCGATTCTTTTGTTTTTTTCTTCGATGGATTCCATGTAGGAGTGAGGAGGCATAATCACTCGCAGACAATCTAAGACCCCATTATCGTCGAGATCCTGCTTCAATTCCATCATCAGGAGACGCTCATCACAAACCGCGGAAGGGGCTATCTCACGGAGGAATAGGAAAAACAAAGAGACAGTTAAAAAAGGAAGAGTTATGAACTTCATTTATAAAATTTTTTGGTTTTTGAAATGAAAATTTTATTTATTTTAAGTCTGCTTTATCTAAAAATCTCAGAAATAATTTTATTTCGGTCGGTTTACAGAAATAAGACTCCAAATCAATAAAAATTTATGGGGGAGGGGGATCGCCTTCAACATAAAATAATTAAATTTTTTCATTTCATTTTCGTTTCTTTTTTCCGATTATTTTTTTAAGTATATTTATAATGCTTTTTGGTATCTATTTTGAAAATAATCAATTTTTTTGGATGTTCAGAGTGATCATATATACGCATCGGGAGAAATTTAAACCAAGATCGATACTAAAAAGACTAGAGTTTGATTAGCAAAAGCACGAAAAATTCGTTTTAATTAGCAAAAAAACGACACAATTAACTCATCGACGGCATGAAATTTAAAAATTTCCGAATTAATTTCGCAAGCATCGAAACGAAACTTTCAGTTTTTTCCTCCTTTTCGAACAAAAACAAAAATTTAAGCTTATGTTTATAAAAAAAAAAAAAATTGGAATCTTAATTACCCCAATCAAGGAAAAACCCCCTATTTAAAGAAAAATATAAAATCAAATGTCAGTCCATAAAGAAGAAATCACCTTTGAATGGGAGGCTAAGAAAGATGACACTATCTTCATCCATCATGTGATAGGTATGATTTTGGAATTTTCACTGTCAAAAGCAAAATTTCAAAATTCAAGCTGGTTGTATAGCAGGAATATCAGAGCATTGTCTGTTGCTTCCATTTGATAATGTCAAGGTAACGTCCCATTTTTTCTTTCAGCCAATTCGTTAAAATTTTAGACCCATGTGCAAATTTTAAAGGCAGATTCCATAGCAGAAATTAAAGCCATTGTTAAGAATTTATATCAAAAAGGAGGGATCCTGAGCTTTTGGAAGGGGGCCTCTGTGATGGCAAGTGGTTGCATACCAGCACATGCAGCATATTTTTCGATTTTTGAGGCTTCTAAAACTAAGTTGATCGACAAATCAAGCTTGACGATTCATCCGTATTTGAATGGATTGACTGGAGTTATGGCTACAATGGCTCATGATATGATTATTACACCTTTTGATGGTAATTTTATGCTAAATTTCATTTAAATCATATAAAAATTAAGTGTTGAAACAGAGAAGCCAAATCATGAAAGAGTCAAGCTTGAAGATCTTAAATTTTACTATGAAGAATGAGGGAATTTTTGCTTTTTATAGAAGTTTAGGCATCACAATGGCAATTTTTTTAAAACTTTGAATCCTAAGTTTTTAGTCATAACCTTTTTGATTTTTTCTTAGTTTATGAACATTCCATGGGCCTTTATTTTGGTGGGCACCAATGAAAGCTTGAAAACCCTTTTGATCAAACGAGAACAACGCAACTTCCTTTCATATTTCGGATGTGCCGCCTTTGCGGGTACTTAATAAAGCAATTTTCTATTGTAATTTTTAGTTTTTAGCATCAATAGCTTCACTTTGTACTATTCCTTTGGACAATGTCAAAACCAGACTTCAAACCCAAACATGCCATTTCAAATCCTGCAGCAATAGCGAACGATGCTCTTTTTCAATAGCCAAAAACATCAACAAATCAAAAAACCTCGTCTACAAAAGCTCAACAAAACAACTGCATTTGTTGGCCAACCAATTTTCCTTTGGTAAAATCTTAAAAAAAATAGGAATGGATGAACAAACTGTCACCAAAATAAAGAAACTCAAAAAATCTTGTCATATACTTAATGAGAAGAAAAATAAAATCAAATATGTAGATGTCACTTCTACCATGAAGACGATGTTCCATGAAGAAGGGTTCATGGGATTCACCAAAGGATTGTTGCCAAGAATCATGGGACAGGCTCCAAGTGCCGCTGTTTCTTGGGCCACATATGATACTATAAAAAATTTCTTGGTGAAAAAAAGAGCTTTTATGAGAGAATGAATGGAAAGAGGAGGCTGAAATTTTAATCATAAATGTTTTGAACTGAGTTTTTCTTGAAATTATAATTCCATTTAGTTTATCAATATGAAAATAAAGAAAGTTTGATTTCAAGAACTGTTTTTAATTAAAATAATTTGAAATTTTTTAAAATAAAAAAAATATAAAAATCAACATTTTTTTTAAATATAATTAATTTTTTTATTCGCAAAACAAAATTATAAGATTATCAACAAATCCATAAAATTATTCAATGTCAGGCAGTGGGAAAATGAAAGCCTTTTGTTTTTGTTTTTTCAACAAAACCACCTGCGAATATGACCGAATCAGTTTGACTAGGGAGTATTTTAATGAGCTTGTGCCTGTGGTTCATCAAATGTTGACAGAAATCGAAGAGAAATGCGATAAATTTTCCGGAATTAAAGAATATAATAGAATGACTAAAATTTTCGAATGGGGCTTGGGTTTGATCATCCCCTTCACAATCACAGCATCCTTGATAGGCATAATTTTCGAAATTTTGTTATTACTTTGGATCTCCACGTTATTTTTGATAATTTTGATCATAATCATATTGATTTTGAAGATAATTCTTTACAAAAGACTGATGAAAAAACATAAAAAATATGACCAAATATCAAAAAATTTGATTTCCTATTACAACAGCAAGACCTTCCACGCCAAAGGGTACCATATAACATATGGCACAAATTCTGTGGAATTTGATAAAAATGAAAAAGAGAAACAATTTTGGATTGAATTTTCCAAAATTTCGAAAATTTTCACATATGTTGATCAGCCAGAGATCGACCCCTCCTTTTATCTCCATAATGTTGACACAAATAAAGAATTGTCAACAATAATGAATGTTTCGAAAAAGGATATTTCATTATTGGAAATAAATGAATTGAATCGTCCAATGCTCAAAAAGAAAGAAAGCAGCATAAAATCTAATAGGTCCAATAGATCAAATAATTTAATATAATATTTAAAAACAAAAATTATGTTTAATCAAATTGTCCTTTTTTTCGATCAAATCCATTTCTTTGTTTACAGCATCCTCATAAATTGGGCTGGGTATAATAATGAAAGGGAGATCACCAATGTCTTTTTATTAACCGGAGTGCAATTCCTCAGTTGCATGATTATGAGTGCTTTCATAGTGACCCCATTGTTTTTATCAATCATTTTTAGCTATTTCTTTTATAAAAAAATCACAAAACCAAATAAGGATGGACCATCTTCTGAGGAAATAAAGCACGATGATATGGTGATTGAAAATAAGGAAAAGATCGTTCATGTGACAAATGAAACTATAATTAATCGGTTTGAAGAGAAGAAAAAACCAGAAAAACAAGAAAAATCGGAAAAGTTAGAAAAAATCGAAAATGAAGAGAAAAAGGAATCCAAAAAGAAAAAATTATAAAGTTTAAACGATAGAACTTTAAAAATCTGCCATCTGAAGTTTATTTCTTATATTTAGCGTATTTATCCTGATTCCTCTTCAAAATTTCCTCAACATTCCCCAACAGTCGCTTGAAACTCATTTTATCCAAAGTGCCAATAACACAATCCGTCTAAATTTTTTTTCTAAATAGAATACAAAAATTAGGATTACTTTGCAAACGACACTAGCTTGTCTTGGAATTTCATTTAATAAAGCCAACTCACCAAAGTAGTCCCCCGACTTATAATTCATCACAACTTCTGGAGGATCACCATATTTAGCAGTTTTTTCAGCGTATAACTCACCCTCTTCTATCATATAAAAGGCATCACCAGGTTCTCCCTTCGAAATTCATCACATTAAAATCTAAACATATATTTTTTACTTGACGAATCACGAAGTCCCCTTTCTTAAATTTCAAAGTTTTTAACACATCAGCCAATTGGCCTTTTTCATAAGGATCCATGCTGCTTAAAAGATCGACCTTCCCAAGGAAAGTCTCATATTTTTCTCTTCTTTTGATAGCCGAATCCTTTACGATGTTATTGAAACATTCTCGATCCAAAGCAAATAAAATGCTCTCAGTTTTGGCAATAATTGTCGCGGCTCTCGGCGCGTTGTAGAGAAGAGCCAATTCACCAAAGGATTCTCCAGGTTGATAAGTTTTCAAAAAAGTTTCGTTTTCATTTGGCTTGAACTTCTTGTAACAATCCAACTGTCCTGAATCCACAACATATAAATTATCTCCATCTTGCCCCTGTTTTATAATATACTCTTTGGCCCTATCAAGGCATCATTTTTTATTATTTATTGTTAATAACAAAACATTACTTGAATTTTTTTTCCTCCATGGCATTGATCACAATCTCACTTTCCTTTTCATCTAATGCTTGGAACATAAAGGATTTTGAAAGTCTTTCCTTTATCCGTTTTTTTTGCTCATCACTTTTCGGAATGACTCTAGCTTTAAAATCGCCTTTCTTATTGAAATCACCGTAGACCTCGGCACTAACTGAAGATCTTTGATTCTTTTTATTCAAGGAATTTTTCTTCTGTTGCGGTAGGTCCTCCACCTCCTCATCATCTTCCTCTTCTGAAGAAACCGCTTGTTTATTCCCATTTGATTCCTTTTTTGTCACTGTTGCTTTCCTTGTCATGGCTTTGACTTTTGCTAAAAAAACAACATTATAAAAACTATTAAGATAACAAACCTCCGTTGGTTTTTAACCATTGAGAAGCAAATTCGACCTGAAAAAATTTTTAATTTTGATGGATGGATTTTTACAAAATTTCTACGATGTCCTCTGGCTTGTTTACTAATAAGTCGTAAAGCAAAGACTCGAAGAAAGGATTCACTTTCTGTTGAATGTATTCTTGGTTTTCTTTTTTGAAGTTTTCTAAATTCATTGATTTTCAAAAATGATGAGTTGTTTAAAATTAATATGAATTTTAATTTTTTTATTTGTAAAATTTTTCATCTTTTTTTTTTTTAGTTTTTTTTTTTTTATTTATTTTTTTATTT
>Ga0302186_10003670_pt1 | contig 11135 bp, 4 predicted proteins | sample II_Bog_E1_2_FD_198782 | JGI IMG/M metagenome (GOLD analysis project Ga0302186, IMG submission 198782) | Peat permafrost microbial communities from Stordalen Mire near Abisko, Sweden - II_Bog_E1_1 | ecosystem: Environmental > Terrestrial > Soil > Wetlands > Peat | place: Sweden: Abisko, Stordalen...
GAATTCAAATACATCTTTTCCATTGTATTTGGAAGCGAATTTTCCTGAAATCCAAAACGAAACAACCAAATCAATTCTCATTGAATCTCAACAAATTCTCCTGGAAGTTCAATTCCAAAGTTCAATTTGTTCAATCGGTGAAATTTTAAAAGAAGATCTTTCTTGCGAAATTTGTCAAAACGGCTCTTTTTCCTTGATCGATCCAATGCTCAACGATTCCCTCCTGTTAAACTGTTATGTGTGTCCCCCAAATGCAGATTGTTTCAATGGCAAATTCGTGACTCCTCAAGCTGGATTTTATAAATATTCCAACATTTCCTTGACCATAACGTCTTGTTTTAATTCCGATGCATGTCTTGGATTCACACAAACTCCTTATAATTATCTTTGTGATGAAAATTGCCAAAATAATATAATAATACATGGAGCTTGTGCAAGCGGGACGTCTGGAGAATTATGCTTTTATTGCACCATTGGTTATTTTAAGTCTGGGTCGTCTTTATCCTCCCCATGCATCTCATGTGAAAATGTTCCTTTGCTGAATTATTTTGAAATGATAATCATAATTGTGGGAACCATCATGTTTTTATTAAGCAATGGAATTTCCGCTGAAAGTGTGAAATTGAATGAGGGGGTTTTCGAAAATTATAACACGATGAATAAAATTTTGATCAATCATTTTCAACAAATTTCGATCATTTTTAACCCAAATAGCATTCCCTTGGGTTTTATCCTGGATTTCTTGAACATCTTTAAAATTTTCTCATTTCCTCTTGACATCTTTAATAATAGATGTTCTTTGCAACACGCTTATTTTAACCCGGTGAATGACTTTATAGTCAACGCTGTCGTTTTTATCTTAACTCCTTTCGTTATATCAGGTTTAGGAGCATTCATTCGTTTTCTTATCAGTTTCCTTAAAAAGTTGATTCTTAAAAATAGAAATTATGAAGTTCTTTCTTGGAGTGATATTTATAATAAATTTCGTCTTTATTTTGTCATTTGCATTTTTATGTATTATCCTCAAATAATCAAAACCTATTTATCATTTTTTAATTGTCAAAAGATCGACAATGCGCTGGGAATTTCAGTCTTGAAGGTTAGTCCAAATTTACAATGCTGGAAGGATTTCCACTATAAAATTTCTATGTTTTTAGGACTGCCTGGCTTAATTTTATCTGGGTTAGTCAGCCAAGCCTATCTTTTTATAGTTTTGTTATTCTACAATAAGATCTCAATCAACACCAATAAAAATATCAATGAATTCTTCTTAAGCAAAAAAAAAAATTCAGTGTTTCCGATAAAACTTGACGTTTTTAACGATAAAACGAAAAATATGGAATTGCTTAAAAAGATCCAAACACCTGATGAAATTTTTGATTCACATGGTTCAAATATGAAAAGAAATGAGAACTCAAGCCAAATTTTGAGATTCAGTGACAACGCAATCGCCGAAGAAGAAAAAACTGAAGTGAAAGCCCATAAGGAATTTTTGAAAAAGAAAAGTACCACATATCATAATTTTGAGCAATTGTTTGATTATTTCCAGAATTTTAAAAATGATTTGAGTTCTTCCAAAACACTCAACAAAAAACATGAGGAAAAAATAAAGACGCTTTTTTCTGTTTTGTCAATAAAACATGAAAAATTTTCAGACCATTCTCAAAAACTCAAAGCTTTAAAAAACTATATTCAATCTGTTAAAAATTCCAGAGTTTTTTGTTTTTTTTATAAAGATTTTGATGAAGAACACTATTATTGGGAATGTGCCATTTTCTTAAGAAAATTTTTTTTATGCGTCTTTGTCAATTTAACCGAAATTTTACCGGATGAAGTGAATAATTTATTTTTGCTTTTGATCCTTTTTATTTTTATTTTGATCACTATGTTCACAAAACCTTATCTCTTTAATAAAGCTAATAATTTGGAGGTTCATTCACTTTGTGTTTGTGTTTATAGTTTGCTTGCTTCCATACTCATCAACTCAAATATTAATGATAACGTAAAAATGGTGTTTGCAGTGATATTTTTTACATCTAATTTACATTTTATGATAATGTGCGCAGTGCACTCGTTTTGTGACATAAAAGATAAATTAAAGGAAAAGAATATTGGGAAACTTTACCAACATTTTTTGAAAAAAATGGTAGGGTCATCATCATTAAGGAATAAAGGAAAACTGTAGGAAAGAGGTAATATGTGGAAGAGATGAAGTGTTTAAATGGATTTAAAATATAACTTATATCTCTTTCTTTTTATCAGAACTACTTAATTTTTTCTGGAAATTGTTAATTTTGAAACTTAAATTTTTGAAGTTTAGTGGTGTATCTCTTAAAAATTTTAAATTATAATTATTTTATAAATTATTCTTTCCCCTCCTTCCAATTTTGTTAACATGAATCACATTTTGTAAATGTACCATTTTTGTAAAAAAACAAAATCTAACACATTAAATTTTATGTATTTTCACTGAAAATAAATATTAATTATTAAAATATGTATGCGAAGAAATTAAATGTTTATTATAAATTACTATTATAGTCCATTATCATAGTATCATTGCCTTTCTTAGGTTCTTTATTTTTATGTAGCATTTTTGGACTTTTACCTTCATCTCCATTTCTCCATTTCTTATCTTCCAATTTTTCCCTCTCTTTTCTTTTTTTCCTACATTCTCGACATCGATTGGGCAGATTGAACCCTCTTTCCTCATAAAACCTGGTTTCTCTGAATGAAATTTCAAATGTCTTGTTGCAGGCATGACAAATTTTTTGTGTAGGACTTTCCTCTTCTTCGGATGACAAATGTAAGACTTTCTCCATTTGAAGTTTACCTTTTTCATCCCAATGGAACTCCAAAAGTAGTTGTCCCTTTTTATTTGATGCCCTGCATTCTTTGCATCGATTTGGCAAAGATAAACCGTTCTTCTGAAAAAAGTTGGCTTCTCCATGCTTAATTTCAAATTTTTGATTACAAGTACTGCAAATTTTTGAGATGATATTCAAATTTAATTCTTCTCTTTTTCTTTCTTCTTTTTGTTCTTTTTGGTTTGTGCTATTCAATTTTAATTCTTGTTTTTTTCTTTTTCTTTCTTTTCTCTGTTCTTTTCTCTGTTCTTTTTTTGTGTCTTCGTCAATTTGAAATTCCACATTTTTTTTCTCTTCGGTTTTAATTTTGTTTGGCTTTGGGTCCCTTTTGCTTTTTGGTAATTTTACATATTCAATTTCTGAAATTTTTTCTCTTTCATTATTTTGAGAATTTATTAACGTTATTACTTTGGAATCATCTTCATAATTTTTTGGTTCTAAATTTTGAGGCTTCATTTTTTTTTCTTTTTTATTTTTGCTAGTTGTTATTTTGGCTATTTCAACATTCTCACTTTTCTCATTTTGCAATACCACATTTTTTTGTTTGTTGCCATTTTTATATTCAGGAGGTATTTCAATAATTTTTTTATTCTCATTAAGTGGTTTGCAGATCTGATCATTTAAAACTCTTATATTTTTTGGTTTCTTGTCATTTTTATTTTCAGTTTTGTATTGAAATGTTTCATCCATTTTTTTCTTTTCATTAAATATCTGAGAATCCTCCTTTTTCAATTCCATGTAGTTTTTTCCTGCAGTTTTCATTAATTCGAAGATTTTTTTTTCACATTCATCCTTGGCCAGGCAACAAATCTCAAAAACCAAAATATTTAATCCGAAAAGATAGTTGTTCCACTGATTTAATGGGCACTCTTGAGGCTTCATCAATTTTGATATTACATATAACTGTTCTATAGCTTGGAAAGGAGAGTCCAACAAATTATCGAATTTCGCATCAGGTTGTACTACATTGAAATTCCACTTCACCTTCTGGTCGTTATGATCCCAAAAGGGGAGTATTTCTATCATCTCTTTGATTCCTAAGCAAGCATATGCTGCCTGCCTCAAAGGTCTCAGCGTGATATAGGGATTGCCAAATCTCCGAACAAACATAGTTGGACATCCCATCATTAGTTCGTTTTGTTGTAAAATAAAAGATAGCATATTTTTTGTTAAGATCTTGGCAGGAACAGATGAGATTATTTTATTAACTTTGGGGTTTACAGGATTTTTGAAAGGAATGAATGTGATTGACCCGTTTTTAGTGATTTGGTATCCTTCGAATATTTGGAAATGCCGATTCTGATATTTAAATAATTTCTGGCTATTCGTCAAAACGATTGCCTTGCTCAGCTGAGCATTAGAAGCGATGGTATCGTGGAAGCTTGCCTCGCAATTAAAAAACACCTGAACTTTGTTTTCTGTAAACAAACCCCACAGCAAATAAGCAATCTTCGGAACAGTTTCGATTGATTCAAACTGAACTTCTTTCTCTCTTTTTACCATCCATTTCTCTTTTTTATCTTTCGAAACATTTTCAGATTTTATGAAAACTTTCAAAGAATAATTGCAATTTTTCAAAGCAGAAACTAACTGCTCTATTTGTTGTGAAGGTCTTTGAAAATCGCAAAAATTTATGATATGGTTTTTTTTATCTAGGTCGAATAATTGGTCACTAAAGTTAGACCCGTCTAAATAGACTTCTCTCTGGGATTGCATGTTATTTTGTTTATCAAACTCCTCTTTAGGATCACAAGGTAATTTTTTGGAAAAAATATTTTTTAATTAATTTTTGCCTTAATATTTCAAAAAATCCAAAGTCTATTTCAAAAAAAAAAAGATCGATAATATTTTATTATTGAAAGAACATATTTTTAAATTTTGCCATAGTTATCTATTTTTATTCAATTATTTTACAAATTTATTTGGATTTTTGTTTTTCATGGTTAAATTAAAATTGAAAAAATATGGGAAAATTGGGAAGAAAAATATTGAAATTCCAAAATTTCATTTAAAAATTAAATATAAAGAATGCATTTATTTTAGTTTTTTCTTTAACTTTCTAAATGTCTGACAAAAAAAATATTAATACATTTATTCATCATCGTCTTCGAAATGTTCCACAAGTTTATCATCATCCAAATTGGAATTTTCATTATTTTCTTTTCCTTTTTTATTTGATTTCGAATATGGGAAATTCAAAGAATCGTCATTTTGCTTGTTAATACCATAATCTTTCGTCTTAGTATATATGAATTGTGACAAAACATCAGTTTTCGGTTTATAGTCACTAGAATTTAGATTTAGTTCGTGATCACCTGCAAATTTTTTCGAAATCCCTGTTTTCTGCTGGTTTTTATCAATTTTTTCTTGATAATATTTCGGAATGTTTCTATCACTCGTTTTCCCATATTTAATTTTGTCATCATAGCCAAAATCATCAATGTTTTCAACCTAAAAACTTTTAATATTTTGATTTATTTTGGGAAAACTTCTGGGTTGGCTCGAAATTGATCGTATTTTTTCTGGAAGTTTTCCAGATATTGATGATGATGGTTATTTTGTTGTAGGACACTTTTGAAATCCATTCGTTTTTTATCATTTTCAAAAACCTCCAATGGGTTCGCAAGAGGTAGCCGATTTTCTTTCAGTCTCTTTTAGTTTAAAAACACATTTTTTTTAGCTTTAATAATTTTTGTATTACGTCCAATTCATTGTTTAAATTTTTTCTTTCTTCGTCCAATTCTTTGTTCAAATGAGGTGATATTCTCAAATAATATTCATTAAATCTCAATCTTTCTTCAATCAGCTTTTTCTCACATTTTAGGATTGTGAAAGAACTTAGTGATGAATTAAAAAAATTGTAAAAACGATAATAACTTGGTGAAATATTTGTAATATATGTTCTTGGTCTGGGATTTGAATTCATCATTTCTCATATTTATTTTTGAGCTTTTATTAATATGAAAAAATCAAAATGATATAAAATGAAAGGGTTACGTTTGCTTTTTTAAAGTTTCATTTTCTCTGTTGATCGCTCTTTTCAGGAAGTTTATTATGGATATTATAAAATAAAGCTGTATTACTTTAAATATGTTTCAGTTGCGACTTTGAATTTCATTTCACGTTCTTTTTCCTTTTCATCAATGAATTTTTTGTCCTGTTTCCTATTTTATTTACAAGAAGAGTTTTTTTTTCTCATTTACATTTTATAAATAAGTTCATCTAAAGAGACGGAAGAAGCCATAAACTTGTTTTAATGAATTTTTTGATTTTAGAACTTTTTTAATTTAATTTTACGAATAAATATTTCTGTTATTTTCAAATTTCCAATTTTTTATTTTATATTCTTTATTACAAAAAATCAATGAGGTTTCATAAAAAATCCTTATAAAAAATCTAATAAAAATATTCAAATGAAAACATTCATCTTTACGTAATTTTAAAGTTTATAGTTTTTTGAATGACATTAAATAATTAAAGTTTAAGGGTTGAAAAATAATTACCGTAAAAGGTTTTTAGTAAAACATATTTTTGGAAGGTTTTTGATGTTGTTGCATCAATTTTATCATTTCCTCTTCCTGATACCTCTCATTTTTGAGATATATCTCAGGTTTATGAGTTTTTATATGTATCTTTGCTTTTCGACATTCTTTGCATCGTTTGGGCAATTTTAAGTTGTTTTCCTTAAAAAATTTAGCTTCTCCAGGTGGAATTTCAAAGTTTTTATGACAAGTATTACACACTTTTGTAAGAATATTCAAATTCTCTTTTTTTTGAATTTTTTGCTCTTCTTTTGGAAAATATTCATCTTCTTTTCTGAATAATCCGTATTGTTGAGAATCTTGTATTTCCCATTTAACAAAATTCTTTGCTGTTATTTTCACCAATTCGAATATATTTCTTTCAACATTGTCTTTTCCTATGCAACAAATCTCAAAAACCAAAACATGTAAACAGTAAAGATAGTTTTTCCACATATTGATAGGACAATCTTCTGGTTTTTTCAATTTTGAAACCTCAAACATCGCTTCCACAGCTTCCAATGGATTATCCAATAAATTATCTAATTTTGCATCAGGCTTTACCAAAGTTTTGTCCCATTCCACACTACCATTTTGTTTATCCCAGAAAGGAATTACTTCTATCATCTTCTTTATGCCTAAACGCACATATACTGCCTGTCTTAACGGTCTTAATGTCAGATAAGGATTGCCAAATCTACGAACAAAAGGAGTTGGACATCCCATTATTAGTTCTTTTTTCATTGGCCACAAATAAGACAGCAAATCTTTGGTTAAAACCTTAGCAGGAGCTGGTAGTATTGGTTTTTCTTTTTGCCAATTTTTCATATTTCGCAAAGGAACAAAACTTATTGATCCGTTTTGAGAGATTTTGTATTTTTCAAATATTCTAAACTCCCGATTTTTATATTTGAACAATTTTTGGTTAGAGGTTAAAATTATAGCCTTGCTTTGTTGAGCATAAGAAACTATTGTATCATCAAAACTTTCTTGGTAGGTAAAAAACACTGGCACATTCAATTCCATGAAAAAACTCCATAACAAAATCGGAATATTTGGAGGAGTAGATGTTTGCTCGAAACGAAGTTCCTGTTCTCTTCTTCTCTTTGATTTGTCTTTTTCGTCCTTTGAAACATTGTCGCCTTTTATGAACACTTTCAACAAATAATTGGAATTCCTCAAAGCAGAGACCAACTGCTTTATTTTTAAAAAAGGCTCTTGGAGATCCCAGAAATTTGCCAAAGTGTCAGATTTTTTTTCTAGGGTGAAGAATTTCTCAATAAAGTTAAATCCGTCCAAATAAATTTCTTTTGATTGAGGAATCTTATTTTTTTCAGATTCCATATTTGAAATTTCTTCCATATTTTTTTTAAATTTTTGATTTTTTTGGGATAGATTTAAAGCAAAACAATTTCGCAAAGTCTTTTTAGAAAAATTAAAATTAAAATAATATTTTTTTTTTTGAAAAGAAAATAATAAAAAAAAATAAAAAATTTATGAATTTTTTGCAAAACACATTTTATCCACTCCTTTTTAGATGATTTAATTATGGTGGCAAATATTCCAAATTTTTTCGAAAATTCATTTTTTTCCAAAATTTTTTTTATGCCTGTTTTATTGAAAATTTGGAAAAAAATGCTTTTGATATTTTCACTCTATTTTATTTTAAAAACCGTTCATTCGAGTCCTCAGCCTCGCACCACAATTCTAATTTTTTTCCATGATTACAAATTTCCATACGACCACAAAAAAATTCTCACTCCCATCTTACAATCAGAGGATTTCCACTTCTCCTACAAAACTCTTCCCGAATACACTTTAGGATGCCATCCCATTATTCCAACAGATTTCTTGAAAGTGATTCTCACACCTCCGAATCTGGACTATTCCCGGCTCATATCCAAATATCCTTCTATTATAAAAAACATCATCCTTGACCAAAAAATACAAGGAAGTCTTTATAATGCAAAATCATTCCTACCAATAAAACCCCCTGATGAAGCCAAAACGAAATACCAATATCAATTCTCGAGCAAACCTTATGAGCTTTTGGATATTAAAACGATTTCTGAGCACAGGAAGACCAAAGGGAAAAATGCCAAGGTGGCCATATTTGATACGGGTGTTTCTGAAACTTTTGAGGCCGCGTTTCAAGACAAAATCAAAGAAATCAAAAATTGGACAAAAGAGAAATATTTTGGAACCGATTTTAATGGCCATGGGACTTTCATAGCCAGTTTATTTATAAATAATCATACAGAATGTGCAGGACTTGCCCCTGATGTGGATTTATATATTTTCAAGGTTTTCACAAAAACTCAAGAATCATATACTTCATGGTTCTTGGAAGCCTTCAATTACGCTCTTTACCTACAGGTGGACCTGATAAATTTTTCGATTGGCAGCACAGATTTCACAGAAAAGACATTCATCGATAAGATCCGTGAGATCGTTACAAACAAAATCACCATAGTTTCAGCTGCTGGCAATGATGGTCCTTATATCGGCACCATCAATAATCCTGCTGACATCATAGAAGTCATAGCAGTGGGGGGTCTTGATACTGATAATGAAACTATTGCGAGTTTTAGTTCCAGAGGCATGACGACTTGGGAATTGCTATGGGGAAATGGTCGGGTCAAGCCGGAAATATTGACATATAGTAAATATGTGTTGGGAGCGGATCTGGATTCAGGCAATTGTGTGATGAAATCAGGGACTTCTTTGGCTACAGGGATCATAACTGCGAGTTTAGCATTGATAGTTTCTTATTTGAGAATGAATAATATGGAGAGATTTATAAATCCTGCGAGTTTAAGGCAGGCTGTATTAGAAAGCGCAGTGGTTCTAGGGGAGGCAAGTATTTTTGAGCAGGGAGCTGGTGTTTTTGATTTGAAGCGGACCTTTGAATATTTTGATAAAAACACTGAGAAAATCAGTCTCTTTCCAAAGGAATATAATCTCAGCAGCGGGTTCTATTATAATTTGCCATATTCGAATCAGCCGATTTATAAAAACGGCATGCCGATGATTTTTAATTTAACTCTGATTAATGGGATTAGTGATAGTAAAGACTTGATGCTGAAGGAATGGGAGTGGGTGGATAGCAATTTACCTAAAGTGATGCTGGATATAGATATCGAAACAAACGTCAATAGGACCAAAGGCCTCTTTTTTTATTATTTGGGTATCTTCTTAAATATCATCCATGACTTCCAAGTGTTCCCCTTAAAACAAGATCTTATGCAAATTTCAGGGACCATCCGTCTGCATTTTGCTTATAAAGTGGAAAACCTTACGCTTGATTTCAAATTATCATTTGATTATATTGAGACCCCTCCTCGTGAAAAAAGGTTGCTCTGGGACCAATTCCATAACATGAAATTTCCGGAATCCAATTATATCCCAAGAGATTCACTTACGAATTATGATTACCCTTATGAATGGCATGGGGACCACCCATATACCAATTTCTTCCAATTATTCAATGTAATTCGTAGCCAAGGGTATTATTTAGAGATCCTTAGAGGAAGCTTCAATTGTTTTGAGGCCAGCAACTATGCCTCATTGTTGATAATTGACCCTGAAGAGATGTTCAGTCAACGGGAAATCGAAAAAATTGAATATGACGTGATAAAATCTGGATTATCATTGATAATTTTCGCAGATTGGTTTGATTTGGCAATGATTGAAAAAAACACTTACTATAACACAGCCCAATTAGAAACAAGAAAACCCATTATAGGAGGATCTAATATTCCTTCATTGAATGAATTGTTAAATTCTTTTGGAATCGCCTTGGGCAGTTCGGTTTTTGCAGGCGATTTGCAACTTTTGAACAAAACCATTTCATATTTCAGTGGAAGCTATATTGTGAAATTCCCAAAAAACGGGCTTCTTTTCACTTTCGATCTGTTCAATGAAAGTGACTTGATTTTAACCTCGCAAACCAAAAAAAAAGCAAGCAATCAACATGTTCCAATTCTTGGATTATTGAAAAGAGTATATGGCATTGAATCCAGCGGCAAAATAATCGTTTATGGGGACAGCAATTGCATTGATAGCAGTTATTTATATAATGATTGCTTTGAGCTTTTTAAAGATTTCCTTAGATTCCTTCGCAATGAAGAAATGTTGATCTTCAATGAATTTCATCATTATCAATTACCCTTAGATTATGAGGATGAGTTTGAAAAACCATTATATTGGGGGGATTGGAAAAATAAACAGAGGTTTTTAAATTATTCGAAATTCACGAAAAAAAACTCTAAAGGCAATAATCATTGCAAAAAAGTTACTTTGTTTCGGGAGGAAATCATGAACCGGATGAATGAAATGGAAAAAACGGCTTTGAAATCGGTTTTCAATAGCAACAACCCATTCGATAAAATTAACAAATGGATCACTGATCAGAAAAACAAAGCAAGATTTTTCCCTGAATTCAATTTAATGCTGGCCTCAGAATATATTCAGGTGGTTATAATGGTGTTGTCGATTTCTTTCGTGGTGTTCTTCATTGTGTTAATCAGGAAAAAACGAAGAAAAAAATACAATTATTCACAATTGCCTGCCAAAGATCCGATTTTGTTGGTGTGAATCAAATATGTTTGCTTTACATTTTATTGTGATTTTTTGACAGAAACAGAAAACATAATATGTAATTTCTTTGAATTTAGTAGCCTTTTTTTATTTTAAAAAAATAAAAATTATATGAAAAAATAATTAAAATATTTTCATTTTTTATTTA
>Ga0302186_10003671_pt1 | contig 11132 bp, 13 predicted proteins | sample II_Bog_E1_2_FD_198782 | JGI IMG/M metagenome (GOLD analysis project Ga0302186, IMG submission 198782) | Peat permafrost microbial communities from Stordalen Mire near Abisko, Sweden - II_Bog_E1_1 | ecosystem: Environmental > Terrestrial > Soil > Wetlands > Peat | place: Sweden: Abisko...
AAGAAAACTTTCCGAAAACGGATTTTTTATATTTTGTTTTTTAATTAAAATATTTTCTTAATTATAAATTTTTTTAAAAAATAATTCTGAAAACCCAAAGAAAAATATCAATATATTTTTTCGTTTTGTTTGCTAAAATAAATTTTTTTTGACAAATAAAAAAAAATTTGGAATACAAAAAATTTCTTATTTGTAATATACAAACTTCCCACAAACCCAAAAAATAAATTTGTTTCTCAAATTTTTTAAACTGTTTTGAAAAAAAACATTCATTTTTAAATGTTCGCTAGGCCAGTCATTTCATTGACCCCCGAAACCCAAGAACGGATCTCTCCAACCTTCAAAAAATCCCCCAAAAATATCAGATTTTCAGGGTTGTCTCCAACTTCCAAAGGAGAAAAATCCATAATTTCCTCATCTCCTTCCCCAAAAGCATCTCCCATGAACAAAGTACCTAATTCTGCAACGATATTTGCAAAAATGTCGAAAATAAATGTGAAAAGTGCAGGCCTAAACCCAACAAAAAAAGTATTCCCCTCACAACACCGGAGATCTTCCGAAATGCTGATTTTTTCATCAAAAGGGAAGCAAGAAATAAAAATAGAAGTAGTGCAAAAGAAGAAAGTGGGGAAGAAAGATATAAGTAAATTCAAAGACTTGTTTGAAATCAAGGATGTCTTTACAAAGAGTGAACAATTTCATTGTGAGGTCAAAAAAGTCCTGAAAAATGTTACCTTTTTTAAGAAGTATAAATATTTTAAGCGTTTTACATTTTCACTTAGCGATTTTACAAGAAATCCTTCTATATAATGGAAAAGTATTTTGAGGAGAAAAAAGAAGATCCGATCCCATCTGAAAAGAGCTCATCACAAAGGAGATCGCTTTCAAATCCTAATCTAATTAATCTTTCAGCGGAAATCCGATTGAGCCGAGTTTTTTACTTTATAACATTGTTGTCCTTGAAGAATCAATTAATCGGATTATATTTTGCAGAAAACCCCCCTGACAAAAATTCTCAATTGTCCAAAAAAAATAGAATTATCATATTAAAGCAGTATTTGTTGATTCTATTGAGGATCTGGTTCAGATATATGACTGTTTATATAAGAATTGTTGAGGAGAAAAACACACACGACACCATTAACCCTGAATTCAACACTTTCCCAAGCGTTTCCAGCGGGGAAGAAGAAAACAAGCAAAAAACAACTCTCCTTGAACGAAAGTTATGTAGATCAACGAGAAGACTTTTGACATTCCCGAAGTTTGAGGCTGATCGTAAAGAAAATACCCCCATTTTTCTCAGTTATTTGGAGTTTTTGAAGAATTTCGATGTTAAGGCCATCAAAAAACTGAATTTGAAGTTTGAAATTGAGGAATTCATAATACTTTTGTTAAAAACTTTGATTGGGGATTCGGTTTTATTGAAAAAAGAAGGGAAATTTCGTGAAAGCTTTGTGGTGTTGAATTGCGCTTTTAATAATGGGAAGTTTTTTGAAAGCACTTCAGTAATTTCATACAAAAATATTCCTTTCTCATTAAAAATAAAAGAACCCTGATTTGTTGTTGGTTCTCGCTAAAATACGATTGCTTTTGGGGGTATATTCAATGGAATTCGGAAAGTGAGTATTTCTTTAAATAATTAATTTCATATTTGTAACAAATATGTTATTTTTTTTTTAAATTTAGATTAGATAATGCAATAGAAATTTTTCTTGAGGTTCTGACTTTCATGCAATTGGAGCTACGAATCCGAATGAATTTTTTCCGAGCTTCGGGAAAACAAAAATATCTTTTCCGCAAATTGGTAAGTTTTTCATGAGTTTTTGCAATAAATGAGCTAATTAGGTGAAACTTTTCCTATGTTGTCTCATCAATTTAAGCTATATCTTTTGGTTTCAGGGTAAATATGCAAAACTTTTCGAATTAAACAAGTAATTTTTTCTTTCTCTTGCCCATAATTTTATAAAAAAAGATTACAATCACTTTTCAATTATTTTCTAAATGCAGCTGACGATATGCGAAGGTTTGCCTTGAAACATCATATTGACATAAAAGAGAAAGTGAATATAATTTTTTCTCCATAAATCTTATTAATTCATCAAAGTTCCAAAGTTTCCTTCAAGAAACAGAAGAAATGGATTCCATAATTAAATCATTTCTCAGGGATAACAATACTTTTCGAGAATCTTTGCTTCCTCAAAAAAATCCTAAAAAACTTCGACAAAATTCCCTCCATACTTTCTATGACAATCAATTTTATAATAAATATGATTGGAAAGTTTTTAATGAGCAAAAAATGATCCTTTTTAAAAAATCCCCGTCTGAAAAAAAAGAAGAAGTCGAGGAACAATTAAAATTAAGCCTTAAAAATTGTAGAGAAATGTCGCAAATTGCTTCAAAATTGCGTAATATGTTAACTATTCCCAATGTTTTGCAAAAATCGATCAAAAATCCAATAAAACTTCAGAAACCTAGGTCAAATCGACGTGAAGCCTTATACACTGTAGAAACTGATGAGAAAGTAAAAGAAAGTCTCGAAATAAACAGTTTTTTTTCAAATGAGAGCACCTTTGTGAAGAATACTGGGACTTCTTTTCTTTCATTGAAAAGCCTCAAGGCGCAAAGTTCCGAGGGACGGAAAAAAGATTTGAGACTGTTGAGTAAAAGGTTCTACAAAGAATTTTCACAGGAACACAAACCGAAAGTTTTAACAACAGACATGTGTAATTTTGATGTGTGATTAGGGGGGGGGGGGGGGGGGGATGTTATAATTTTTATTGTTTTTCATTTTTGTTTTAAGAAAATTTTAATGGTTTTCTATTTTTCTTTTCTATATTTTTACTTCTTTTTCTTTTAAATATTTTTGAGTGGTTATTGATATGAAATTTTCCTTTTTATATCCTGTTTTTTATTCTCTAAGAAGATTTTGAGAAAAGTCCTAGAGATACCCCAGTCACTGAAACCAAGCAAAAGAAGATTTTTAGCCGCAAAAATAGCGATCCGAATTCCAGAGATTTGGACAAATTATTTCAGCATCGAATTGAACAAAAATTCGAGCAAAAATACTGCAATCGCAACTTTGAAAAGTTCCTTTCTGACCAAATCCTTTAAATTTTTTTTTTTTTTCAAGTGTAATGGAAAAATTCAAGGAGAAACACAAACAAGAGGATTTCGACAAAAAAGAATTTCTCTATTGTCGCAAGATGTTGACAATGAAAAACAATGAAAACCTCAAAGATCCTGTATCAGAGATCCCAAGCAAAAAAATTTGTAAAATCCCTGTGAACAACGAGGTTCAGAACGAAGCTCACGTTAGAACTTTATAATTTTACTAGAAAAATCATATTTTTTAAGTTTTTCGAATCCAAACAAAATGTAGAAAAAGAAATTGAGTCTTTAAAAAGCAAATCACAAATAAAACGGCCAACACGGCATGAAGAAGCAGCCCAAAACATCCCAGAAAAACCCACTTGTTTTTCTTTGCTTTCAGGTATGTTCATAAAAAACAAAGGCCGTTTGCATCTTTTCAATTTGGCTGATAAATTGCAGCATCTTCAAGACAATTTCAATAAAAATCATGGCAAAAAACAAAGTATTTTAAGAGATGTTTCTTCTGGATCGAATAAAAAGAGGAGTTTATCAAGAGAAACTTTTGGAATTGCCCCAAAGATTCATAAATCACAATCGAACCATCAAAACCATAAGATGAAAGCTGAAGGTATCAAGGAATTTCATAAGAAACCAGCTGAAGAACAAAAGGTCGCGAACAATATCAATAGATATATGATGGATGCCTTACAAAAAGATATGGGTCTTTTGGAAAACCATCTGGTGAAGAAGAAAGTCAATAAAAAGACCATGGTTTTCAAATGGCCTTCTGATTTGATGATATCAACATTGAAACATTAAAAAAAAGGAGAAATTTGTTAATTAAAAAAAAATAATTGAAATATTTATAAGTTCAAAAATGGAAGGAATCAGCAAAAAATCTCCATTTTTCAAGTTTCTACAGAAAAATCACAGAAAATAGTTTTTTTTTTCATTCAGACTACCTCCGGGAAAGTACCCGGAAATGTTCCACCAACAAAAAAGCTTCTTTTCTTCTATGTTGAAAAAAGAGGTGAATTTGCTCCATCGTGATAAAATCAAGTGCACCCTTGAGGATTTACATAAAACCCTCACTCCTATATTAAAGTCCTCATATTCATGGAAAATATTTTAACATTTATTCAGGAAATTCGACCTTTCTTATTCAATTTTGACCGAAGCACCTCTTGATCATGCAAAAACTGCCGGTACTCAGAAAATCAAGATAAATATCAGTCCACCTGGAGGTAATTATTATGATTATTATCAATTTTTTCCTTATGAGCATTAAAAAGTCCAAGAAAAAAGCTTCATCTATACTCATCATATCCAAATTAAAATTCGCAATCCGGAAAAACCTCAAGACATCCATTCTTTCCTCAATAAAACCACATCTCTGGCTATATTATTGCATGAATTCGCTCATTTACAGTTTCCTGGCCATGGCTTGGATTTTATGAGTTTCCTTAGAGATCTTTATCAATATGCTGAGAAAATGTCTCTTTTTTTTTCTCATTTTTCTTTTAGAAAATTGATTTTTCTTCAGGAAGATTTTTCCATATCCTTCAGAAATCCATATGATCCCAAGCACTCGTGAACCCGAAATATTGATATTCGAAAAAAAGGGAATGGTGTCGGATTCTGAGTTATCAGCCTTTTTTGAGAAAAACCCATAAATGACTGTTTTTAACATATTTATTACAAATCCTTTTAATGTCCTTTAAAAAACACCTTTATTTATTAAAAAATGGACCTCAAAAAAGCTTCGAATCTCTTGCTTTTCGGCTCGAAAAATTGTAAGGAGCTCGAATATCCAAATTGTTTCGTCGGGTCGCTTTCTAAACTCGTCAAATCGGATATTTCCTTATTAAAATCCATGGCCCAAGCTTCGAAATCCGCTAGTCTCTCAGCCAATCAAATCGGCTCCGAACATAATATGTTCGTCATTCGACAAAAAATCAAAGATAATCAATGGTTTTATGAAGACAAAGGCTATTATTCAGTGTTTATAAACCCCAGAATCTGCAAGGTTTCTCAAAAAATTGAAGAAAATTGGGAATATTGCGCTAGTTTCCCTTGGCTTCGAGCTAAAGTCCCCAGGTTTCTTAAGATTAAGGTGGAATATGATGATGAAGGATTGAATACAAGGGAAAAAGTCCTAGAAGGTTTCTTGGCTAGACTCTTTCAACATGAATTAGATCATTTAAGAGGCTTAACATTAATCAATTGGAGACTGAATCATTTGGGATTGGACTTTCTGGATAAAGAAGAAAACGAAGATAATAAGGAAATATTGCAGGTTTTATTGACTTTTTAATTATTTTATGATGTTTTACTAAAGGTACTTGATGAGTTCAAGCATAAAATCGAAGAAATGAAGGTGAAGTTTCCTAGAAAGTTTAAGAGGAAAATAGGAGATTTGAACACTAAGGATATGGATGAAGATAATGAGAATTATTTTGATATGGATGTTTGTCGACAGGAAATGCAATTGTTTGATTTCGAACAGGGAATATATGAGAAAATAGCTGGTTTGTTTGGTCGAAAGCTGGCTTTTTCTAATAAATGAGCTCAAAACAATTAAATTTAAAAACCTTTTTGAAAAATATTATAAAAACATACTTTTAATGGGAGAGACTCATTAACCATTCAGGAGTCACGAATTAGTGATTCTTGAGGCCGCAGGATGCTCTAACAATATTATAAAAACAATTTACTGACTGCCATTTTTCAAAATTTCAAAAAAATCCATCATGAAGACTTCTTCAGAACCCAAAAACGACCCTTTCAAAGTACCATTGAATGAGGGGATCACCCGTGAGATTTATATCAAATTGATCATAGTTTCCATAATCTGTGTGATATTTATGATCGGAGAGGTAATTGGGGGTATGCTTTCATCTTCAATTGCATTGATGACTGATGCAGCCCATATGTTATCGGATCTCGTAGGGTTTTCTATTTCATTTTTGGCAGTTTGGCTTAGCAGAAGACCAGCCACTGAAAAACTTTCGTATGGGTTTCATAGAGCCGAGGTAATTGGAGGTTGTACTAGCATATTATTGATCTGGGGGTTGACAATCTGGCTTATTGTTGAAGCAGGGCATAGAGTTGTAACACCAGAGGTAGTAAATGGGGAGATCATGTTGATTACAGCCTCAGGAGGTTTGTTTGCTAATATTATTATGGGGAAAGTGTTGCATCATCATGGACATGGACATAATCATGATCATGGACATGGACATAATCATGATCATGGACATGAACATGCTAATCATGATGAAGATAAGAAGCAGCACAATGAACATGATGGAGATCATGAACATAAACATCAAGATGATGATCATGAACATCAAGAAAATCATGGTAATAAGGAAAATCAACATCATGATCATGAACTTGGAAATTCTGATAGAGAAGAACATCATCAAGATAAACATGAGGAAGAAGACAATCATGAACATCACCATCATCATCATGAAGGACATCATCATGATAGTGATCATGAAAATCATGATGATGATGAACATCAAGATGGGAAAGAAGAAAAAGAACAGAAAGATCAATGCGGAGAAGATAAAGATAAAGATGATGGATGCAATGAAAACCATGGCGAAGATCATCCTAAAGATGAACACAAACATGAGCATACACATCACAAAGGATGTGAACATCAGAAATCAAACGAAGAAAATTTTAAAGATGGAGCAATTGCTCTCGAAATAGATTTAGAACAAAGACCGCCGATTCAACCATTTGTTTCCCTCAACCTCAACCAACTAACTTACAACAACAAACTCGAAATCCTCGAATCCAACAAAAACGAAGCCTCTATCAAATGCACACATAGTTCCTCCCCTCATCACCACAAATCCGTCCACAAAAACCATCAATTCAAGCTTTTACGTCTCTTCACCTGTTCCAATGTCTGCAAGGCCAACGGTGAAGACACTGAGAAATACACTTGTTGTCCTCAAAGTGATAAAGAAATCCCTGTTCCAATCCCTTCCCAAAACATCATCCCACAAAAAAACCATTCTCATTCTGAGTCTCATTCACATTCATATGATAATTATAACATCAGAGCCGCAGTTCTTCATGTTTTTGGAGATTTTCTCCAAAGTATTGCTGTTCTTATCGCCAGCATCGTCATTTATTTCAAGCCAGAACTTTCCATTTTAGACCCTATTCTCACCTTCATTTTCTCACTTCTTGTCATCTCAACTACCATACCCATGATGAGAGAATTCACGGGGATTCTCATGGAAGGCAATCCAAAAGGACTGAAAGTGAAGGAATTAAAGGAAGAAATGAAAACAATGGACAGTGTGAAGGAAATACATGATTTCCATGTCTGGGCCTTAACCTCAGGTAAATTCGCCCTTTCTGCTCATATCGTCGCTATTGATCAGAACGATGCCCTTAAGGAAGCCACACTTTTATGTAGAAAACATGGGATTTTCCATTCAACCATACAAGTGGAAGATTTCAAGATGAAAGACTCGGCAGATTGGATAAAATGCCTTCAGGATTTACATTAAATTTCGAATATATAAGAATAATAACTGTTAAAAATAAAGGATTTTTGAAGGTTTTAATTGGTTTTTCGTTATTATTAAGTCTTGTTTTAGTTCCCTGAGCACGAGCTTTTCCTTAGATTTCGTCTTATTTTGGAAAGTATTTACAATAAGTCTTCCTCTTTTTGTTTTCCCCAAGTTTTTCTCACTGAAGTTCGTTTGAATTTCGGAATATTTTTTTATTTTCTCAACATGCAACGCCTTTTTTAATGTTTCTGGCTGTGTGCACTTCAAAAAATCCATCAAAAAATAGCTGCTTTTGCCTAAAAACACCTCGTTTTTCTGTCTCAAGGCATTGGCATTGTTGTTATTTGCCAGGAGAAATGATTTGGTGATTTTAGGTAAGTTTTTTCTGTTTTTATGGAAAGGAATCTGACTTTCTTCCCATTGAGAACTCGAAGGGTTTCTCCGAAAAGAGGTAATGATTTCTGTATGAATTGATTCACCTCTTTCTCTTGTTTCCTGCAAAGGAAGCCCTTTTAAAATTTCATTAAATTTGTCAGTTTTTTCAATGGTTTTTGCAGATTTTCTAATGGTTGATTGGAAAGATGATGGGTCGTTTAAATTAAAGATCTCTCTGGCATTGGTTCTTTTGGAACTGCCTAAGAATCGACGTAACTGAAGAACCTGGACCCTGCTGGTTCCTTTGGGTTTCAATAGACTTTGAGTGTTGTTAGCAGACTCCAAAATAATGAAAAAAGTTTTTTAAAAAAAAATTTAAAGAGGAATTCAGTTTTTTTCCTTAAAACTAAAAAATTATATGATTTTCTTCCTCTTGAAGAATCTTTTCATCGAATAATATTGAAATACTGCCACTAATATCAACATGCCTAATGTTATGCATCCATAAATCAACACATTTGAATTGATTTTCCCTGAATGATATACCTTATGTAGTTCTAGCTCAGAAATTGCGGAATAATCTTCCTTTATGAAAGTGGCTGTTGTATGAATTAGAAAAGTCTCTTTAGCCAATTCCTTCAATTCCATTTTCTTCGTCAAAACACTATAATCTTTAGCTTCAACCCCTGTTTTCATCACGAAACGAGCCTTATATGTCACCAAATCCAGATTTTTCAGGCAAAATTCATGGGGACCATCATCATAACTCGCAAATGAAAATCTTATTAAATTATCGCCTCCCTGATGTTCACTTCTGATGCTTTCTCTCGATTCCATATGTTCTTGAATGTTGATGGAATCGTTTTTGGCAGACCCTCCCAATTCTTCCACTATTTGTTCAGAAGTATGTGCTTCTGAGGATAAATGACTTTCATTAGGGTTATATGATTTTTCAAAAATTAAGGTCGAATTAGGATCCGAGACAGTCACAGAATAATGAGGACTGCCTTCATTATTGATATCAAAAGAACCAACCACGAGCGTATGTTTGGATAGGAATTCACCAAAACAGATCTGTTCCTTATCCATAATGAAAAAGGAAATGTTGAGGGAAAAGGCAAAGGGAAATAGAAATGTCAGAAGGAAAAAAAAAGGTTTCATTGAGGAATTTAAAAAATATCCTGAGTTTAAAATATATTTTCAAAGAAAAAAATGCTTAAATGATTTGATTTTTTAAAGAAAAGAAAAACAATGATTTTTGCAGAAAAAAAATGATTCTTTTCTTATAAGTTATAATGTTTTATTTTTTTCTAATCTAACCAGTTTTTAGCCTTTTCGACTGCCTTCACCCATCTTTTAATCACATCCTTCCGATGTTCTTGGGTCCATTTCGGCTCAAAACTTGATTCCACATGGCTGATTTTCCTCAATTCGGCGAAATCTTTCCAAATAGCGATGCTTTTCTCCAAGCCAGCAACAATCGCAGATCCCACAATAGTGATTTCATATTCTTTAGGTTTCTCAACAACAAAATCCAAAATATTGCATTGGGTTTGTACGAAATCAGTGGAATTCGCTAAGCCACCATCAACCTTCAGCTTTTTAATTTCGATCCCACTTTCTTTGAAAAAACTCTGAATGATTTCATAAGTTCTTAAGGAAATTGCTTCATACGCAGCTCTTAAAATATGGCCTTGTTTCGTGGAGGTCGTCAACCCTATGATCAATCCTCGGGCAGTGCTATCCCAATGTGGAGAAAAAAGCCCTGAAAAAGCTGGAACAAAGGTCACTCCGCCACTATCTTCCACGGATTCATACAGGGCTGGTAATCTTTTATAATCATCAATGAAATTGATATTGTTTTTCAGCCAATCTATCACACTTCCAGCTGATTCTATAGCTCCTTCTAAAGCGAACAGACTTTCCGTATCTTCAGAATTTTTATATAGAACAGTTGTCAAAAGGCCGAATTTTGATTGAACGATTTTGGTTCCAGTGTTCATGAGGATAAAAGATCCTGTGCCATAAGTGTTTTTGACCTCTCCAATATCAAGTAGATGTCCAATGCATGAAGATTGTTGATCTCCGATAACCCTGAGATTTTTTATCAAATATAATTAAAAGGAAAGTTTATTGTTTACCCTGTTATTGGGAGACTTTTAAGATGGCCATCTTGAATTAGGCCAAAGAAATCAGAAGAAGATAAAATCTTCGGAAGCACTTGTCTAGGGATACCGAAAGCCTTTAAGATTTCCTCATCCCAATCCAAAGTCTTCAAATTCATCAACATAGTTCGCGAAGCATTGGTGACATCTGTGTAGAAGTTTCCAGTCAATTTCTATGAATTTTCATTTTGCTTTAATATTTAAGAATATCCCATAATAAAATACGAAGATCATCCATGAATCGATGGTCCCGAAACAAAGATCCTCAAGGTTTTTGCCTGCGATTTTCTCCTTGATCTGGGGTACATTGTCCATGAGCCATTTGAATTTGAAGGCCGAAAAATAGGTGGTCATGGGTAATCCCGTTTTTTCCCTATAGTGATCTTTATTACCTCCATTTTCTTTGATCATAGCATCAACAATTTTCGATGTTCGGGTGTCATGCCATACAATGGCATTATGAATATGTTCTCCTGTCTTCTTGTCCCAAATCAAACATGTTTCACGTTGATTTGTAATACCCACAGTCCTAACTTTCTTCAATAGCTACAAAAAATCAACCTCATATTGAATTTAAACATATAGAATTTACCTCTTTCTTATGATGATATAAACGGTCAAGCATTAAATTCACATTAAAGAATAATTGCATAGGATCATGTTCTGTCCAACCGGCTTCCACGTGGATTTGATCATGCTCCATTTTTTCAATATCTACCACCTGCAACTTGGTATTCACGATGGCTATCCTTGATGATGATGTTCCGAGGTCTATGCTGAGGATAAGAGTCTCAGCGGCTTCCTTTTCAGAGATAGCGATTAGACAGAAAACAAGAATTAAGTGAAGGATTTTCAAAATTTGAAACAATGGTGAAAAGATATTGTTTTTCCTGAAAAAACAATTTTTTTTTTTTTTTAAATTTGCTATATTAATAAATATAGTTGAGGCAGAAATAATAAA
>Ga0302186_10003672_pt1 | contig 11128 bp, 7 predicted proteins | sample II_Bog_E1_2_FD_198782 | JGI IMG/M metagenome (GOLD analysis project Ga0302186, IMG submission 198782) | Peat permafrost microbial communities from Stordalen Mire near Abisko, Sweden - II_Bog_E1_1 | ecosystem: Environmental > Terrestrial > Soil > Wetlands > Peat | place: Sweden: Abisko, Stordalen...
CACATCTATATAATTTTTCTTCTTTATTTGTATCAGTTAAAAATATTTCAAATAGTGACCCCCCTGATGACCACTGGAAATTTTAAACAAATTTTATAAAAAATGGCATGAGGTCTAAAATTTGTTTTGAATTATTAAGAAATGGAATAATTGTAATTTTTTCATAATAAATAAATTTATAAATTGAATTTAATAATAAATTATTCTTGAGAGAACTTCCTGCTTTCAAATCACCAGATTATCGTTAAAATTTCCGAAAAACCTATTCTTTTATTTATCTGTTAATTTCTTTCTTTCTCTTTCTCTATTCACCCATCGACAATATGAGCATCTTGTTGGTTTTTCTGTTCTTTTCATGAAAAACCAATAACAGCTATAATTGAATTTCTTCCCACATTCCTCACAATATCCCCCATCGCTCTTGCTTTCATCCATTTTCTTCACACAAAGAAAACAATAATCCTCTCTTTCTCTCATGCTCAAACTTTTCTTTTTGATCCATTCATTTGTATTTATTTTATATGGACGTCTACATAAATCGCATAATCTCACCAAATCCTCATGATTCTCAAGGATTTTATCTAAATCATGGTTTTTATTCCAGAAATCCTCTTGAATTTCAGTTTTATCATCTGAATTCAAATGAACCAATCCCAAAGCCTTGCAAAACTTATTGCATTTATGAGTAACAAAAAAACGAATCATCCCCAAATTCCCGAAGTTCCCACCTCCAAACTTATGAATATCCAAAGAATGGATCTGAGGATCGGTAAAAACACCGTAAGGCCCTTGCAAATCAACTATAATTAAATATCCTTTAGTGAATTGCCATGAGAAATGACTGAAAGCTTGGGCCAATTGATTATATTTGCCTTCATTCATGTCCTGCCAACCTGAATTATTGTTATATTTCTTATATTCTCCCTCTAACAAATTCTCAACCCATAAGTATTTGTAAGGGTAGTTTGAAACCAAAATTTCGTAAATATATGCATGGGCGACATTCAACAATGTTTGATCTTCAGATTGGAATTTCCAGATCATTCGTTCATTGAATTCATTAACCAAATGCCCAAATATGATCATACTTTCAACATCCCGTTTCATACAAGAAATGTTATAATTATCATCCAGGATTTTAGGGATTTTGCCAACTAACTTCTCATTTAAATAGACATCTTTCATATAGAAAGCATAACGCATACTGCCTTGGGAAAATGGCTTGGGACAAATCCAAACTTTGGTCTCAATATTACTTGATTGGATCAAAGGATTGGCCCAATCAATTTCTATATTTTTGTCCTTTACTATGAAGAAACTTATCGCTCGAGCTTCAAAAACTTCATATTTTGTGTCATTGAAATTGGGTGTTGAAGGGTCCATGTCAAGTTCTAAAGGAAATGTAGAGATAAAATGTTGAACTTGAAGAGAAGTGGAGGAATTCACTTTAGGAGACTTATGAGAAAAAATTGGATTTTTCTTGGTCTTTTCTTCAAGCATTATTTTGAGATCTATGATCATGCAACTTTTCTGGATTTCTTCGGAAATGAAGTCCGAAAAGACATTTTTGCAAATTTTTATGGTTCTCATGATTGGAATTGTGTCGTTGAGATTATTTTCCTTATTTTCCTCAATGGAAAGCATATCAGTAATCATTTGCTCATTTTCACTGTTTACGCAAAAAAATTTGATGTTATGAATTTCCTCGATTTTTTTCAGGAATTCTTCAGTTTTGGTAGTCGATTCATTTTCCGTGAAAAATATGCATGATCTTGCTTTCTTTGAAGTCCATTTCATTTTGTTTATGATTTCTAAGACTTTCATCAGTTCCCCCTCGATGATTCTATTATCATTTTCATCAAAATTTTCATTTTTGTTAATTTCATCAATCCCCATAAACTTCACTTCGATGAAATTGTTAAATTGATCAATTGAATTCTTGCAAAATTCTTTAAAAGGCTGGGTGATCATCAAATTGTCTCCTTTGGTGTCAAGAAAAATTAAGCCGAATGATAATTTAAAAGAGAAATCCTTGCTTTTCGTGAATTTATAGGAAATATTCTTAAACTCCTGTTTGGCAGCTCGAATTGAAAAGGGGGTGTTTTTGACAATAAAAACTAAATCCGCTTCAAAGCTAAAATTATCCTTAATAATAGAATTCAGATCTTTTATTTGAACGAGAAACTTTAGCTTATTTTCAGATGATTTGATAGTTTTGGAATATTTGTAATGGTTATTGTTTTTTGGAGTATAAGTGTGATTTCGATAATTGGAGTTTCTTTGAAGAGTAGAAGGGGTTTTGAATTCGCTTGAATTCATTTTATTTGGTTTTCACAATTAAAATAGTTTTTTTTCCTATAGTTATTATAAAATTCTGCCCGATTTTAATTAAATTCTTTATTATTTTTTATCAATGCTGTTATGCCTAATGACTTGATAAAAAGCGCCAAATTTTAATTTGAAGTTTTTTGGAAAATTCACAAATTATAAAATGTCAAATAAGAGGAATTTTATCCAATATGAAGCCCCTGTCTTTTCGAAGATAATTGAGAAGAATAGAGCTTTCATAGAAGCTCATAACATCAAAGTTGAGACTAAAATCGTAAAGACACAATCAGCCGATTTATCTAAGAAATTGACTGAAGAAGAGATTTTGGAAGCTTTTGATCAGGATTTAACAGCAACTTTCTTCAAAAGAAATCACAAGGAAAAAGAAAACAAAAAAAATGAAATTTCTGATAAAAAGAATGAAAATATAAAGGTGGAAGGCAATTTATTGAGTAGTTTAATGATTCATAAACTGAATTTTAAATTGGATGCTCAGAAAAAAATCGATGAAGTAAGAGAAGAGAAAAATGAGAAGATAGAAAATTTGAATAAAACTAATAAAAACGCAAAAAAACTAGTAGTGTTCAGACAAAATTTTAGTTTTAGTGACAATCTTGGAAACTTTATCAAAGAAAAGGAGCAAATCCTTGAAAAAACAAAAATCAATCAAAAAACATTAGTCACAGAAAATAAAGAATCCTCCTCAAAAGAACTCGTCAATCAAATAGAAAACCTTAACATTGAGACAAAAGAACTAGAAAAAGAAAATCCCTCTATAAATCTTGAAAAAACCGGAGAACCATCTGAACAATCTAATAAAGAAAACCAAATAAATCCGGAAAAAGAAAAAACTCCTAAAAAACCGCGAAAACCGAAAAAAAATCCTCAAAAAGCGAAAAAAACACAGAAAAAACCTCAAAAAAATCAAAAAAAAGCAAATCAAGAACCAAACAGAACAGAACCTGAAGAACTTGGCACTTTTAAACCTCACAAATATTCAAAAAAGCCAATCGAATCGAAAAAACCGAAGCCAGAAAATGAAGATGAGGATGTTAAAGCAGAAAATGAAAAAGAGAAAAAACCAAAGAAGAACTTGAAGAAAATTCATGAGAAAAACGAAAATCTTGTGCGTTTGAACTTAAAAAAAATCTATAAAGATCGTTTCCGTGGTCAAGTTTACAATTATAAGAACCATTACACGGCTAATGGCCGGCCGAAACAACCTCAACTTTTTGGTCGAAACAAGATTATCCATATAAAATCTTACAAAATTGAACAATTGCTATCAAATTCAAATCCCGATGATATTGACCCTTATTTATCTTCATTATCAGAAAGTCTCAAGATTCCTGTGATCATGCCTTATTCAACAGCTTTAAAGAATGAAGTTCTTGAAGATTTTCTTCCGATGATTCCTGAGAAAGATCCTATAGATTTCACTGATGATGATTATCATGAGATCCTAAAGAAGAATTTCGGATTTGATGAATTTAGGCCTGGGCAATTGGAATCGATAAAGAAAATAGTGTCTGGAAAATCCACACTTGTGATTTTGCATACGGGATTGGGTAAATCCTTGATTTATTCGATAGCTTCTTTGTTAATGCCTGGATTAACAGTTGTGATAAGTCCTTTGATTTCTTTGATGTTTGATCAAATTGATAAGCTTCCAAAATGCCTTCCTGGAGCATGCATCAATGGCATGTTAAAACCAGAAAATAAAGGGAAAATCTACGAATTGATCAGGAATCAAAAATTGAAAATCCTTTATATCAGTCCAGAAACCTTAGAAACTTCATTTATTTTGGATCTCAGCACACAGATAAATTTCGTTTGTATTGATGAGATTCATTGTGTGTCTGAATGGTCTCATAATTTCAGAACATCCTATTTGAAATTAAGTTATTTGATCAAAGATAGATTAAAAACGGAGTTAGTTCTTGGACTGACAGCTACCGCCACTAGTAGAACAATATCCTCTATCACGAAACTCTTCAAAATCAATGAAGTGGTCCAATCTAATATCATAAATCGTTCGAATCTTAATCTCACCACATCCAGAGATCAAGATAAATTTCCGTCTCTGTTGACCTTATTAAGAACCCCGAAATTTCATAAGCTCAAATCAATCATTATTTATTGCACCTTAATCAGAACAACAGAAAATGTGTCAAATTACCTGTCACAAAGCGGAGTTCCAGCCATCCCTTATCATTCAGAATGCCATGAATCCACGAGACTTAAAATCCAAAAACAATTTATGTCCGGACAAGTTAGGATTGTGGTTGCTACTTTGGCATTTGGTATGGGGATAGACAAGAGAGATGTTGATGGGATAATACATTTAAATATGCCAAAAAGTCTTGAGAATTATATTCAGGAAGTGGGAAGGGCTGGACGCAATGGCAGACCAGCGTTTTGCCATTTATTTCTAACAGATGAAGATTATTATAGGATGAGAGGGTATATATTATCTGAATCTTTAGATGAATGCATTTTGAGAAAGCTGATCCAAAGAGTTTTTCAAAAGGGGATGAAAACTCAAGAAGTTTGCTCAAGTAAAAGAAAGGGGATAGAAGAAAATAAGGAAGATGAGGATAATTCTAATTCTCTTGGTAAAATTGCTTATATTTTAGAAACTGATCTTTGCAGTTATTTGGAATGCAATGCAAGTATGTTGATGACAGTTTTGTTAAAAATCGAAGAATTTACAAATGGCAAGTTTGAAATATTCCCTCTTAGTAAAATAGCATGCAATTTAAGGTTTTATAAAACTGCAGTGTCGGATTTATTAGATAAATATGATATCATAAAAAAAGCCTTAAGTCTAGCAAGAAATATGAATGGAACATATCATTTGAACCTGATAAAATTAAGCAATTTGTTGGAACAAACCCCACTTGAAATAATGAGAGAAATACAGAAAATCGCAATGAAGGAAGGAATTTCGTTTGAATTGAATAGTCCTGCGTTTTGCTTTCGAGTGAAGGAGGAGTTAGAAGAGGAAAAAGAAATGGAAAATTTAATTGAATATATTTTGAGGAAAACAAATGAAGTTGAAAGGCAAATGCTTTATAAGGTGATTTATAATAATAGTATTATTGTCATGAAAGATAAATTAATTTTTAGATTGATAGTGTCTATCTGGCTTTCAAAAGATCCTCACATTTTTCAATTAATAAGATGACTACGAAGGAGAATGCAAATTTAGAAGGAGAAACTGAAAATAAAGGCAAAGACCTGGCTATGGAGGATTTGAAGAGATTGATACAAAATTATTTTGAATATGATGGTAGAAATAGCAATTTTGATGTTAATGACTTGATTTTTTTCTAGGTGATGATTTAGCATATTTGTTTGAAGACATTCCAGATTATAAAGAGATATTACCATTTATGTATTTGGAGTCACAACAAGAGTCCAACAAAATAAAAGTTTTTATTTATTTCCAATTTATTGAATTAAATTAAATTAATTCCATTAATTAGGAAAATGTCTTGGGTTTTTTGAAAGGACAACTACTGTCAAAGGATTTTAATGAAAATGAGGAATTTTATCAAAAAATCCTTACTCCAAAGAACTTGATTCGGATCATTCAAGGGGTGAACTCTCCATCTATCAGCTATAAGGAATTTAAACAGTAATAAAAATGTTTCCAAAAAATTATAGTCTTTTAATATTAGATATCCTGTTTGGGGCAAATATTATCAATATCAATATGAGGAATTGCTTCCTTTGATGTTCGAAATTAGTGAAGAGTTTGTTGAAAAATTCCCTTCAAATCAATTTATTAAGAGGAAAAAATTCTTTTAATATTTTTAAAAAAATAAAAAGAGTTGGTTTGATTTTTTAGCTAAAATTCAATTTTTCCTGATTTTTTTAAATTTACATGGAATATTTTACAAATGTCTTAAAATCAATTCCTTTGCTATCTCCTGCAACGATGCTTTCATAAATGTTTTCGATTTCCTTCATTGTCAAATTTTCATCCTTGTAGTTTTTCATCAGCATCGTAAATTCTAGAAAACAAACAAAAAATTAACAAGAATATAATAATAAAAAACCTTCTTTATTTAATAGATTGTCCTTATCTTTATCATGTCTCCTGAAAATCTTCTGTAAAAATCTCTCGACAGTTTCATCATTCATATATTTGTCAATCGAATCCATCGCCTCGCAAAATTTATCTTCTGTTATTTCATCTTTTATCACGTGACAATAGGTTTTGAAAGAATCCTCAATTAATTGCTTGAACTTGGCTTTTGATTCCCCCTTTTCGTCGAAAGGGTAAAACAAATTGCTCACCATTTCTGAAATTATCGAAATTTTAATACCTTGCGTCCCATTTTGTTTATATTCAAAGGCTAGCAGCCGAAAAATCTGTTACATTTGAATTTCTAAACGAATTAATTATATATCGAATTAAAACCTCTTTGTTGGACATTTTCTTTTTTATCTTAAAAGGATATTTTTCAACCGCTGTTTTAAGAAGTTTGATTTTGTCATCCTTTTTTTCTGTGTTCTGAGTTTGAGGAGGTTCCACAATATTATTTTTTTTTTCCTCTGGTTGCATTTTCTAAAATTTAATAAATTATTCAAAAATTTAAGAAATTATAAAATCGATCAAAAATACTTTTATATTTTCCATATTATTATCAGTCCAATGGAAAAAGACTCATCTGAAACCTTTGGAAGTAAGACCAAGCAAACCTCCTCCTCTGTCAGATCAGCTATCAAGGCAAAAGAATCATATCATGTGGCATTTTCCCATCTTTTGGCTTTGTTAATAATGACAACTATCCAACAATTATTCACATATCTGAGCCTGTTATTCCTTGAGGATCATTTTTCTGACTTTTACGACCACCAGAACGAGGCGAAAATCTCTATTTTACATGTATTGATGATAATTGATTTCTTGGCTATTGTTTCTTGTCTCTTTTTTAGCATTTTCTTGAGAAGAATGAATGGTGTTCGGGTGTGGCTTGCAGTAGTAATATTATGTTTAACTGCGCTTTCTCTTTTTTTCAACATTTATGAAATCATCACGATTCTGGTTTACACTGTTAAATTCGATAAAATACCAATAGTTTTGGGATTCTTTCTGAGAGTGACACTTCTTGTTGTTGAAAGTGTCTTTTTAATTTATAAGACGAAACTGGCAAGAGAATATGAAGAATCAAGTGTGGCTTTGTTGGCTAATGTGAATACTAGTGAAGAAATTCCAAATGCTAGAGAAAGTGTGAATAATGCTTTCGGGGATTCACAAGCATTGACTTATTTTGTGCTGCTCATGGACTTTTTAAAAATGGAAGTGTTAAATTGCATAATAATCGGTATTTTGTTTCTATTTTTTGTTTTTGGAGACGGATCTAGTGAAATGGTAATGGGAGAAGTTTTCGCGTGGTTTGATTTCGTTTTCATTGTGTTTGGGTTTTTCTTGTATATTTATTCGCAGTTAAATCAAAAAATTTTGAAAATGGCAATGGTGATACTTTTTTTCTCGAATGGAACAATTATCATGAGTTATATGCTAACATATTTGAATTCATCGTATTATGATAGTTATGATTATAAGATGCTTTATGGATATGGGATGATAGGATTCTCATCAACTTTGAGAGGGCTGATTTTAATTATGAGTTTGATGCATTATTTCAAGAAAAAAGATTAATTAATGGCTCCATTGTTTTTATTATTTAGCTTCCCGATTTATTTTGTGATGGATAGAAAAAGTTTTTTTATTTCATATTGAAATTCTTATTAAAAAAATGAATTTAGATTTCTTTTTGTTTCCATAGATTAAGTTTTTCAAAACAGTATAGAAATTTGCTATTTTATATTTATTTATATATTAAAAAAAACCCTATAATTATTTCCCAGAAATATTTCTGTCACTCTAAAGTTAATTTTCCATGAACAAAATTTTCATTCCTGAAAAAATCTTTGAAAATGAATTCTTGACCAAATATTACATTCTAGATCGAAAACAGCTTCTAGGTTCAGGCGGATTCGGGAATGTTTATCGTGCAAAAATTATAAAAACCTCAGAAACATGTGCTATCAAAATCCAATATTTTCAAAATGATTTTGACATTGATGAAAAATCACGGGAAATTGCGGTTATTAAAGAACTTGGAGACCAACCTCATATCATTCAGAACTTAGGCTATTTCCCAGAGCCTGAAAAACAAGAAAATTATAATTTCAACATAATTGTAATGGAATTAGCCGAAGAAAGTCTAGTTTCATTCCTTTATCCGAATAAAGGAAAATCTCCGATCAAGATGAAAAAAATGCTTTTAATTCAGATGATATTTGACATCATATCAGGATTAAAATATGCCCATTCCAATAATATCTCCCATTCTGACATCAAACCGGGGAACATCCTTGTTTTTAAGAAACCAAGAGCTCTATGTAAGAAAGCACAAAAAAAATGTGTTTTTGATGAAAATATGATCTTTAAACTTTGTGATTGGGGAATTTCAAGGTTTACAAAAAGTATTGATATAACTGCGGCTATCGAATCATATGAACAAACCACAGCATTCGCATCTCCCGAAATGTGCAGCAAAAAAGACAAAATCAATTTACAAAAGGCAGATATTTATTCATTGGGTCTTGTGATCTTAAATTGTTGCGGAGTAGATAATAAAGAGTTCATTTCCTTAAATTTCAAAATGGATAAGAAGGATCATTCGTTAGATCTTAGAAGAATATTAAAGAAATTTATGGTTGAGAAGAATTATGGGGAAAACATGGAAAACTTAATAAAGAATTTGGTAAGTTTCGACCATCATGAAAGATTCGACTTTGATCAGATCCTTCAAAGCTTGAAAGATATTGTTGAAGAAACAAAGAAAGATCTTTGCCAACTTTGTGGAAAGAAGAAACACAAAAACAACATTGATTTGGCATGTAAGCATAGATTTGGATCTGAATGTTTTTACGAGTTTTTGGCAGATAAATTTAATGAAAATCCAGTTTACTTACCAAAATGCCCAATTGATAGTTGTCTGGAAATAATCTCAAGAAAGGAAATAGGAGAAATGATGGAAAATGATGTTGAATGCAAATTCAACCATTTTTTTTCCAAATGTCGAAATCCAAAATGTGAAAAAAAACTTTTCACATATAAATGTTTCCTTCCAAAGCTATCCTGCGGCCATCGTTTTTGTGAAGAATGCATATTAGAAGCTTTCGGGAACACCATGAAATGTCCAATAAAAAAATGCAGCGAACCATTTAATGAAAAAACTCAACAAAAAATCGATGAATTATCTGAAAAATGCCGAATTTGTGATACAGAAATTGAGGAGTTGTTTCATTTTACTTGTTGCAATATGGAAATATGTGAGAATTGTTTTCTGAAAGAATTTGTTAATGAGTATCAAGTAAATGAAAAAAAATCAAAGAATATAACCTTTGTTTTTTGCAAGAAATGTGATAAAGATCTTTCCTCGTTGGCAATAACTAGCATTATAAGTAAAAGATCCTTTAAACTATACAATCAGAAGATATGCATGGAATGTAATAAATATAAGAAAAAATTAGAAAAGCTATCTACTTGTAAACATAAGATTTGTGAAGAATGTCTAAAACAACGCATATCAGATCCGAAGAAAGTTAAGAGACAATGTCCTGTTGAAGATTGTTTGGAAAAAATTCCAAAGGAGCTTCTTAGCAAATATCAAGCAACAAAAGAAGAATCAGTAACCACTGGAAATAAAAAAAACCAGAGGCAACAATACAATATCATCTCTCAAGAAACATCAGAAGAAAACATGAGTCAAAATCCTTCAGCTTCCAAGCAAAAAACCTTAGAAAAGGATCGAAGTTCATCAAACATGGATTTATATACATATTTCATGAAAAAGGATATGCAAACTTCAAAAACAGAACAAAAATTACCGAATTTTGTTTGTTCTGCATGCTTAAAATTCTATAATAAATCAGATATTTTGGAAATCCTTGAGTGTAAACATAGATTTTGCAGGTCATGTCTGGATAAAAACTTGAAAATTCTCTTGAAAAAGACTCCCATACCAAAGACCCCTTTGCTTTTAAAGTGTTTAAATGAGAAATGTATGCATTCAATGAAACTATTAGATCTCAAGAATACATTACCAGAAACTCTCTATTTAAATTTAGAAGCAGTTATTAATATGACAATTCCTGAAGTTGAAGAACAACCTGTGGTTAAGGAAAAAATGGCTTTTTGCCAAATTTGTAAGCAAGAGGCTCCTGAGAAAGATTGCGTGACCAGTGCATGTTGCAAGCAGATTTTTTGCTTATCGTGTTTAAGAAATAACTTAAGTGAGAAGATAAACTCAAAACAATTGGATTTGCATTGTCCATGCTGTAATACGCTGTTCGCTTATCAATTTATCAAGAAAAATGCTGGTATAGATCTTTTTAAAAAATACGAAGAGGATCTCTTGCAAAGCGTGATAGAGAAGATCAAACAAGAAGAAGAGAATTTAGCTGATACACCAGGAGAAAATTAATTTTAAAACTTAATTTATGAACTAGAAACAGAGCATAAAAAAATTGATTCATAAAGTTATTTTGGATTTTTTAATTTACAGCTGAGCACTTTTTTCCCGTTTTTAAGTAAAAATTTTTGGGATTTCCTTGAAAGTCTGAAAATCTCCCTAAAAATAAAAAACAATCCAGAATTTTGAAAAAAAATAATTTTTTTCAGTTAAATAAATCTTCGAATAAAATTCAGGAAAAAAATTACATTACAGGGATTTTTTTATTGACTTTTAAAACCAGAATTTTTTTTCTCAATATA
>Ga0302186_10003673_pt1 | contig 11128 bp, 10 predicted proteins | sample II_Bog_E1_2_FD_198782 | JGI IMG/M metagenome (GOLD analysis project Ga0302186, IMG submission 198782) | Peat permafrost microbial communities from Stordalen Mire near Abisko, Sweden - II_Bog_E1_1 | ecosystem: Environmental > Terrestrial > Soil > Wetlands > Peat | place: Sweden: Abisko...
TTTATGTTTTCTTTTATTAAATAACTAATTAAATCATAAATTTAAAGTAAAAAAAATTTTGATTTATATCATTTTAAAAGAAGAAAAAATGGTGGTGAAAATTCAATATAAAGAAGAAAAGAAGTTTATTTATCTATAAAGAATCCTTGTTTCACCACCTTCATTTCAAGAAAATCTATCGTTTTATTGAGCTCAAGCTCTGAATATTCCTTCATGGTGTCATAGAAAATGAACGAAATGGCCACTTTCTCCCTTAAATCGATCAATTGGCACATCTTCTGGCATACCCTCTTTAAAATCATCAGTTTCTTCCTTAATTCCTTCTGATTCTTCTCATTAAAATCCAGCCTCACCAACGTTAAAGTTTCTTCTCCTTTGACTGGAATCTCATCAATTACCCCCTTATTAACTTTTCCTTGGGTCATGATTTTTTCCTCTTCCAGTTTCTCATCAAATCCTTTGAACCCAATGCTTTTCTCTTTGATGATTTCATGAACCATCTGATTCACCAGATCAAAGATTGGAATTTTCTCATTGGAATTCATCAGAAAAGTTTCCATGAGGAAATCATCATCACAATCCTCTAATATTCTACAAAGCACTAGCTCCAGAACCAATGATTTCATAGTATCTTGGCTACGATAGTCTTCATAATGTGGGTTGATTTCCTCTGAGGTCTCTAATTTCCTCAGTACTTCAGTTAAAATTCCTATAGTTTCCCTGAAAGTCTTAGCAATTATCGTCTTCTCCTTGATAACTGCTAGAGTTCTCAAAGCATGTATTTGGTTTTTCAGGCTAATGCTTCCAGTCATCACCTTGAGCAATCTCTGATAAATCTCCACATTTGAAAACAAACTAAAGATTAATTCTTTTATCAATGAATGACTAATGGTTCTCAATGCCACACATGCATTCAAGCCAATTTTTATACTACTTTCATTGAGTCTCTTCTTTATAATGGTCTCAACTTCCTCAATGGTCTGTTCATTAAATGTCTTATAGAAGTCTTCTTGATCAATGTTCTTGAAAAAGTACCCTAAGGCCCGTAAACCATTACATACGACTTTCTCTTTATTATCCAAGCATAATTCCTTGATATGTTCAAAGATTGGCTTGAGATCTATCTTTTGCTCATTAGAGGTCATGAATAGCTCATCACAACAGAGCCAAGATGCCAAAGCCCATGAGTTCTTTATCTTAGCGTTTACGTTTTGTAATCCCTGGGCTCCACTAACCAGAATCTTGAGGATCTGGCTAGCGAAGGCCTTCTGGCAGATTTTCTGCTCACTCAGACAACCCAGAGTCCTGAAGACAGCAGTTTTAATCGAGACATTCTTGGAAAGAAGTTTTTCAAGAATAGAGAGGAACTCAAGGACTGTGTTATGAGGGTTTTCAAATGATTGGATCTGTAGGTTGGAAAAGATGCTCAGAGCCGAAATTATGAGCTCCAAATTATCGGATAATAACCCCTGAAGCACTTTTTTCCAGAGGAATTTGATGAATTCAATAGGTAAGATTTGCGGATTTTGAGGAGGGACAACTATTTTATTAGCATCTGAAGGATCATCATCAAACTCCTCTTCATTGGATGTCTTAATTGGATTGGCAGCTTTGGTGATCTCTTCGAATAGACGAGAGAAACAGAGATATATGCGTAGCGAAAGGTCTTTGGGTAATGAGCTTTGAGTTGTATCGAAATGCTCAGAAATTTGGATGAGGGGTTCAAGGAAAACGAGGAAAGAGGTATGATGGTTTCTTTGGATTTTCGAGAAGAAGTTCAAAGATTCAATAATCAAGAGAATTTTATCGGTTTCTTTGCCTTGCTTCATGATGAGTAGATCGAGATTTTTCAATGTGATCGTGATAATGTTTAGGTTTTTATCATTGTTTCTGAGATATTTCTCTTCGATTTTCACCAAAGCACTAGAAAGACTCAATAAATTACTGATACAGGCGAGACTATTAGCTTGAAGAGCCAGCTTAAATTCCTGAAAGCCCGTTAAACTCTTGTTCTCTTGACTCATGGTCAATATAGGGAACAGATAATTTTCAAACAAAAGACCTTTGAGTTCCTCATTGAATTTCTCATAGCAATAACTATTGATGAACATGGCGAGAATCTTGAGAATATGGCATAACACCTGACAGTCCACCTCCAATAACATCAAGGCTGAGATAGTCCAATGCACATTTCGCATAGAGCTGAAAATCTGATAGGAAACAGGCAGAAATGTATCCATTTTCTCTCGATTTTTCTCGATTTTCTCAGAGGAAAAGCCCGCTAGCCATTGTTTTATCGGCAGACATTCGACTATTTGGATTATCAGGTTCAATATATTGATCCTGACCTTGGCAATTTTCTCATTGATTAGAAGAAAAAGCACACTAGGCTCTTTATATACTAGACTCATTAGGCGTTTCCTTTCAGACACATTATCAAAAACCATGAAAACGCTATGAATTCTAATGAAATCCTGAAATTCCTTCACAGGGACTGCTGTGAAAAAAAGCTTGTTCCAATGAACTGCCAAAGCCTTTTGATTGAGTTTAATGAGATTTTGCAGGGCTAAAGCAGCGTAATTCCTCAGCTTCGAGTATAATTCATCGAGTTTATCATTTCCCTGAGCCTTTAAGGCTTCAAGGTCTGAGAATTCACTGGAGGAACTGATAGAGTTCGATTCTGTGAAGAGCACAGACACTTCCTTGAGATCTCCGAAGATCGGTTTTTGGAAAACAGTGCCCAGAAACATGAATTTATAAAGATTCATCAATATGGTCTCAAGCACCTTTTGATCTTTCTCAAGATCCGGGATTTTCTCGAGGAAGTACCCCAGAAGACGAAACAAAGACATGAGGAACTTAAGGAAAAAATCCTGTTGGAGTCTTATGTCCACAGGCACTTTGAAGAAAAGGTTATGCGTTTCAGTGTAGAAATTATGCAATAAATTAGTGCTTCGAGGGTCTTTGAATTCTGGGATCTTGGAGGCCATGTTCATGAATGCGGTGAAAATGAGTCTCAACAAAGTGATTTGTGTATTGTTGAGGGGACAATTTTTTGGGCTGACATTTTCGCCTTGCGCCTCCAGGAATTTCAAATAAGGAAAAAAAGTGACTTCACAATTAGGAAAACTTTGAAATCTGACCTTTGAAAGCAACTTCAAAAATGAGGTCATAGTCAAATCGTCCTTGGGATTGTCTTCACAATAAATGAGGAAAGGCTCGAAAAGAAGCTTGAGGTCTTGTGTTGATGCAACCAACAGGCTTTCTTTGAAATAAGGGTTGAGGAGTGTTTTCATTAGAGGGAGAAGTGGCTCTTTTTTCAATATGAGGAGTTTTGAAAGATTGGAAACTATTGGAGGAAGGGTGCCTTGAGGGGATTTTAGCTGGGTTTTAAGGTCTTCGAAAAGGTCGATGGGTTTTTTGGGTTTGGAGGCCATTTTAGTTGATGTTTTTGAGACCATGGGAAGCATTTTATAGGGTTTAATAGGTTTATTATCTGAGGAATACTAAGGCATTTAAATTTAAAGCCAAATTTTAAGTTTTCCTTGATAAAAATAAAGAAAAAAAATCAGAAATCTAAATTAATTCTGTTAATTATTTGATCGTCAATTCAGAAAATATAAAGAAAAAAACCCTCACATTTAAACTTAATTTATTTAGAAAACAAGCAAAAAAATATTAAAAAAAAATTTTAAGAGTGAAACAAAATTATAAATTTATAAAAAAATCGGATTTTGTAAAGTCCCTTTGTTGTATTATTTTATTGATAAAGAGCTAAGCACAATTTATATGCAGATTTCTTCTTTCCCCATACGAGTTTCAAGGATTCTTCTACTGAGGAGCATTTTCTTAGCACCTTCTTCTTTCTCTTCACTAAATTTCCCTTTCTTCTCATTCAAAATTGGGATTTCCACAATTTTTTCCTTCTTTTTCTGAGATTTTCTTACCCAATTACTAATCAAATCCTTCACTGAGAAGCAAAATATCACAAAATGCAAAAAAACTTGTGTTGAAATCATATAAAAAATGAGGTTTTTTGCTTCAAGGACTAAAAGAACCGCAGCCAGCATTTTAATGACCACAATGATCATTTTAACTATTAAAATTAACCTCCTTTTGGGTCGTTTACAAGAGGCTTTGATCAATCTGATGAATTTTCTCAAAATTCCAATGCTTTTGAACCCGAAAGCCAATATAAGTAGGTAATTCGAGGGGAATAGCACTTCCAATGGGAAGATGTAATCGAAGTTGATGAGGATTTTAACTAGACTGGCCAGAAATTTGCCCATTTTCCATAATAATCCTGTCAATGACTTCTTCTTCTTCGACATATTCTCATAGATTTTCATGGATTTATAGAAGGATTCAGTGAGTAAGGCCAAACTCTTAGCATCATTGCTTTTCACAATTTTGGCTTTCATAGTCAAATCCTTTAAATACTTGACCATTTCAGTACATATCAACATGATTTGTCTCCAGACTCCTCTGAAGTCCCTGAGAGCCAAGGCTTTACTGATATTCGAGGCCCGCTTGACCAAAATCGCATGGATCTTCATAATTATAAAGAAAACTGACATTATTTGTAAGGAATGGCTTAACTCTTTCATCTTCTTCGGCACGACCTCATTGTCTAGGCTAGATTTCTTCTTCAAGATCAAAGAATCTTCAGTCAACAGCTTAGAATTATTCTTTGTCAATCCACGAGGCTTTATCACCTCTGTATCGGACTCATAAACCTGAACCTGGGTGCTTGGAGTTTCCTTGATGAACTTTCTAATTTTACGCGTTTTTTTCGATGATTTCATAATTTTCGGCTTGAAAGACTCACGAATCGGCACCGTGATACATGGGAACACCGAAAAATCATTGAGATGTGGGGGACAAATAGTGGAGCACATAATAGTAAGGGAGGAAAGAAAAAAGAAAGGTTTGAATTTAAGAAAAAAATTATTATAGTTTTATCATGAAAAAACCACTTTCGAGTCTTTCGCAATGGGGGTTATTATAAAAAATAAAGATTGTTTCTATATATATAATAAAAGGGGGGGGGGCAAATAAATAACTAACGGATTTCAAACGAATTAATTTTATTTGGTATTAGAAGAAGAGTTATAATTTATAATGTGGAGGAAGTCTTTCCAAGAGGGGTTTTCGAGTTTGGGGGGATTTTTTAGGAAATTATAGCTGTTTTGTTGGTTTTTCTGATAATTTTCAAAAAAAAAAAGAAGATTTTTGCAGGGTTCTATGGCAATTTCATCAGGGATCCACTTTCGTGATATTTGCGATTTACACAAAGCCGAGGTGGCGAATTAAAATTTTTGATTAGTGATTAATGAAAGAACCTGAAGCTCACAAAGAAAAAATCGTTCATTTGCGGAAATCAAAAAATTATTAAATTTAGGATAATACGCAATTTCTTTAGTTTTCTTTCTCTATTGATTTTATTGAATTTATAAACCAAAATTCAAATTTCTCATTTTTTTAAATTCCTCCAGAAAATCTAATTTCGAAGAAATCTTTCACTCCCTCCCTCTTATTAATTAATTTTCTGACACACTATCTGTTTCTGACATCTTAAATTTCAATCATACTATGTAAAATCCTAATTTTTCTTAAAATTTTATACTATAACTCTAATAATTACCCCCCTTCCTTTAGCTATGTTACTCGATCTCCCTCAAAATCTACCCAAGAAGCCAATGGCATATCGACAGAAGCTCAAAAAAGCACACTGTCCCATCAAAAAGCTGAAAGAAAACTGTGAAACGCAAAAAAAATCAAAAAAAAAGTCACAAATTTTCCTTTTGAAGAAATGCATTTCCAAGAAGGCATCCGCTACTACGATGACGACCCAATCCAAGACTCTAGAAAAGGACTCGTTTATTGAGGAATCTATGGAAAGTTTTGAAGCCACAATCACCCAGAAAAGTCCCAATGAGTTTTATCTGGAGAAATTGTCCGAGAATTACAAGAAATTAGAGGTTAGTAGAAGATTATTAGAGCTCTCTGAAAGGAAATTTAAATTCTAGGACCAATTCGCACCAATGGATTGCTTGAAACACCACAAGATCGATGAAGGCATGAGAGGAAAGATGGTCGATTGGATGATTGAAGTGTTGTTTTCATTACAATGCTCTGAGGACTCCTTGTTTCTGGCAGTCAATTTGATGGATCGGTTTTTGGCTGCGAGCTTCAAGTAGGGTCATTTTTAGAGGAGATTTTTTTGAATTTTTTTTTTGGGGAGTTTTATTTTTTTTTTAATTATATATTTTTTTTTTTTTTTTTTTTTAATCGACTAATAATTTTTTATTTAGTCTTACAGTGCAAGATTTGCATCTCATAGGCATAGTGAGCATTTTCATCGCCTCCAAATATGAGGAAGTCTTCGCGATCAAGCTCGACACTGTCTTCCAAAAAGTCGCGCATGGCAAATTTTCCAAAGAGGAAATCAAGCTCAAAGAACTTGAGATCCTCGAAGTCCTTGATTTCCAAGTCTTTGGGCCCAACCTCAACAAAATGTTGGCTGTCACCACGAACCGCATGATTAGTCAAGGACTAATCCAGCCAGAATATCTGAATCTCTTCGAAAAAGCAGTAGCATATTTCGGAAAAATGGTCCTATATGATTATAATCTCATTGCAAAACGAGGCCTAAGGTCATTGACATCAGGGGTCCTGCACACAGCTTTGAAATTAGTGGAGATGGTATGTGAAAATATCGATTTCATGAGCAAAGTATGAAATTATAGTTTTTATGGTGAAATTAATGGATTTTATAGATTTTGAGCTGCAAAGAAATCATTGGGATTGAAATTGATGAGATGACCGAGATTTCGAATGAAATATTTCAATTGACACAGAAATTTGATCAGATCTTTGCCAATAGCAACTTGAAGAAGGTGAGCGTGGAATTTTACTTGGAAATGAAGGATCTAAGGAAGAAATGAAACATTCTTACAAAAGAATTTGTTTTTTTCTTTTTCCTGGATTTTTTTTTTTCGTTTATGGTTATATTTGAAATATTTTATTTATTTAACAATTCTGTATGGAGGAATTTATACTATATAATCTTGGACTTTCCATCTTATAATAAATAATAGCGAACTTTTAATGACTAATAAAACCTGAAAAAATTATTTATTTTTTGATTTTTTTTAGAAGCGTCCTAAATTTCTAAATAAATAAAACTATTGCTCAGAAATCATCAGGACTTGCTTTTTCTATAAAGAAATTTTGAAATAAAAACTATAATCAAATAAAACAAAAAATAAATCTTTACTCCATCAAAAATGGTCGAAGAACAAAAAACCATAGATCAAAACCTCTACTCGCGTCAATTGGGTACATTTGGCATGGAGGCCCAAGGTAAGCTTATTAAGATGAAGGTGCTCATCCACGGTCTTCGTGGAGTGGGTATTGAAACTGCCAAAAACCTCATTCTAGCAGGACCCAACGCTGTCATCCTTCATGACAATGGCCTTGTTGAGCTTCATGATTTGGCTTCAAATTTCTATATCTCAGAACATGATGTGGGCAAAAGAACCAGAGCCGATGCAAGTCTCCCTCAATTAAAGGACCTCAACCCATATGTCAATGTGGATGCGTACAAAGGCGAGCTCACCTGTGATTATTTGAAACAATTCGACGTGGTGGTCTTCACAGATTTCTATGATATCAACAGGCTCATAGAGTTTAATGAGATGTGCCATTCCCAAGCCAAGCCCATTGGTTTCGTCCTGGCAGGAAGCTTGGGGTTATATGGATTTACCTTTGTGGATTATGGTGATAGTTTCAGAGTGTTTGATAGAACAGGAGAAGAGTTACGAGGCACCATAGTTGTCAGTATCACCAAGGAAGAAAAAGGCATTGTCACAGTACACGAAGACAAGAAGCATAGGTTCACCACTGGAGATCATGTGACCTTTTCAGAGGTCCAAGGCATGGAAGAAATCAATGGAAAGAGCTTCGAAATCAAGGTCCTTTCACCATACTCCTTTTCTATCGGGGACACCAGCAAGTTTTCAGATTATAAGAGAGAAGGTGTTGCCACTCAAATCAAAGTGCCAGAAGAGATGAAGTTCAGAAGGTTGGAGGCCTCTTTGCTCACACCAATTCCTCAAGGAAAACATGAGCTCGACACTGCTGATTATACCAAATGTCCTGACCAACTCCATGTTATACTCAATGGGATCTTCCAATATCAAAAGATCCATCACGCCTTGCCGAATTTAAACAATGAGAAAGATGCAGATGAACTTGTCTCGATCGTGAAGGAAGTCAATGAGAAGAATAAGAAAAGCATGGACATTGAAGGACTCATCAAGGTAGAAGCTGTTGATGAAAAACTTGTCAAGAATGTAGCATATTTCGCAAGAGCCCAGATTTCACCTTGTGCTAGTTTCTGGGGTGGTGTAGTAGCTCAAGAAGTCGTCAAATTCACTGGAAAGTTCGGACCATTGCATCAATGGTTGCATTATGATTGTTTGGAATCCTTACCTGAAGGGAATGTCAATAGAACCCTCACCAATACTAGATATGATGATGTTATTGCGATCTACGGAAGAGAAACTTTCGACAAGCTGCAGAATTTAAAGTCATTTTTTTAAAACTTAAATAAATAATAAAAAATTGTTTAGGCTATTTATGGTAGGAGCTGGTGCTTTAGGTTGTGAATTCGTTAAAATGTTTGCTTTAACTGGGGTTTGCACTGCTAAACCAGGCCATTTCACTGTGACTGATGATGATAACATTGAAATATCAAATTTGAATCGTCAATTTTTGTTCAGGAAGCCAGATGTAGGAAAATCCAAGGCTGAAAGAGCCTTAGCTGCTGGTTCTAGAATGAACCCTCATTTGATCAGTCAGAGCTATAAATTGCGTGTCGGTGGCGAAAATGAATCAATATTCAATGATGATTTTTGGGAAAGATTGGATATTGTCATCAATGCGGTGGATAATGTCCATGCAAGATTATATGTCGATAGTAGATGTGTGTTCTACGGTCGACCATTATTGGAGTCAGGCACTTTGGGAACCAAATGCAATTCCCAAATTATTATCCCACATTTGACTCAAAGCTACGGGGAAACCTCTGATCCTCCTGAGGAAAGCATTCCATTATGCACTTTGAAGAATTTCCCATATCAAATTGAGCATACGATTCAATGGGCTAGAGATTATTTCGAAGGTAACTTCGTGGAAGGACCAAATGAATGTAAGAAGTTTATTGAGAACCCGGCTGAATATTTGAAGAAATCATTGATCGAGCTTAAAGATAAGAGCGCCATGTTGAGACACAGGGTACTTTTTCTAATACTAAAAACTAAAATAATTTTGAATTTAATAGCTTGAAACCATTGATAAGCTTAGTGAAGCCTATAAAACTGGAAGTTTCGAAACTTGTGTATATTTGGCGAGATGGATGTATGATGTGAGTTTTCTTATTTGTTTGATTATATGATTTATTTATTTTTTTAAAGGACGTCTTCCATAATATGATAGCCCAACTCCTTTATAGTTTCCCCTTGGATCACAAAACTGAAGCAGGTCCATTGTTCTGGAGTGGGCCAAAAAGACCCCCTCAAATCCTTACTTATGACCCTGAAGAACCTGTCAGTCTTTCCTTTGTTGCTTCTGCCAGTAACATATTTGCCTATGCCTTTGGACTTGATTATTGTCATGATATCAACAAAATCAAAGCGTTGAGCAAAGCTGTCAATTTACCTAAATTCGAGCTCAAGAAGATCACGATCAAGGAGGAAGGAAAGGAAGAGCCCGTCCAAGCAACAGACGATGATGATGAAGTGATCAAGAAAACTGTGGAGAAATTGAAAGGATTCTCTTTCAAAGGTCCAAAAACCATGAGAGCCACAGAATTTGAAAAAGATGATGACTCTAATTACCATATTGATTTTATCGCTGCTGTGGCTAATTTGAGAGCAAGAAATTATAAGATTGGAGAAGCTGATAGATTGAAGATCAAGCTTATCGCTGGAAAAATCATTCCGGCCATTGCCACGACCACTGCCATGGTTGTGGGGGCTGTTGGGCTCGAGTTGATCAAACTTGTTTTGGTAACTGATTTTCTCATTAGATAATTTTTATTTATGCATTCCTATTATTTCTAGAAAAAAGATGTATCATTGGTCAAGAACTCATTCATGAATTTGGCTTTGCCGCTTTGGCTCTTTACTGAGCCATCGCCTCCTTACAAGAACAAAGATAAGGACTATGATCCGATTTTGTTAGGTCCGATCAAGGCCATTCCTCCGGGTACATATTATTTATATTTATGATAAATTATATAACTCTATGGTTCTTTTAAAGATTTCACTGTTTGGGATAATATCACTGTTAAAGGTCCCTTGACTACTCAAGGGTTCATTGAATTTATTACCACGACCTACAAAGTGACGGTTTCTATTATTTCAGCTGGAAAGGTCAGTCTATACAATAAGTATTCAAATACCCAGGCGATGAAAGATAGGTCAGGATTTTATAATGTTTTTTGGTTTAATGAGATTTGAATTTAGATTGGGAAAGAACGTCAAGGCTCTTTTAGAGGAATTGCAGGGGAAACCTTTCCCGACGTACAAAAAATATATTGAGCTCGAGGTCTCAGGCGAAACTTTGGGAGATGGTGTGGATGCCACTATGCCTTCTATTAGATATTTGAACTAAATTGAAAAAATAAATTTAGACAAAATAGATGAAAATTTTTATTAAAAAATGATTTTTTTTTAATTGTTTTTTTAAAAATGGTTTTTTTTTAATTGTTTTTAACACAAAATTTCTTCCGAAATTGATGTTGTTTTGCTTTCTTATTTTGGACAAATATTGGTTTTTTCGTGTGTATTTTCACATTTATTTCAGAGACACATAAAAATAAAAACGAATCAGGGAAACATAATATGAGAAACTATTTTTTCTTACTTTCGAAAAATTTCAATTCAACACATTTTTCAAATAAATGAATCCATATTTTTTTGTAAAATAATGTTTTCCTCGAGATAGCAACAAAAAAAAAAATAAATGAATAAAAAATAAATAAATAATAAAGTAATAATCATAAGCCTTTTATAATTTTCAATTGATTAATCAATTATATAATGAATATTTTTCTCGAAAA
>Ga0302186_10003674_pt1 | contig 11126 bp, 15 predicted proteins | sample II_Bog_E1_2_FD_198782 | JGI IMG/M metagenome (GOLD analysis project Ga0302186, IMG submission 198782) | Peat permafrost microbial communities from Stordalen Mire near Abisko, Sweden - II_Bog_E1_1 | ecosystem: Environmental > Terrestrial > Soil > Wetlands > Peat | place: Sweden: Abisko...
AGGAATAAATAATTTCTTTTTTTCTTTATATTTCTAAAGCAGAGATAAACCTTAAAACTTCTACAAATTATTTATTTTTTGTTAATTTTTTAATTAGATCATCTTGATCCTTTAATTTCACACTTTGTTCCTTTATCTGATTTTCCAAATGAGTTTTCAATTTCTTCATCACTTCCCAGTCCTGCTTCACATCAGTCAACGCTTTATTGCTCAAATCCAATTGTTTTTTCAAGCTTTCGAATTCAATTTCTGCAAAGGTTTTCGCATTACTTTCCTTTCTTAAATTATTTATATAGTTATCATATTCTATTTTTTGTTTTTGCATTTTGTCTTCTAATTCATCTATTTGTTTTTTATATATGACCTTCAAATTATCAATTTCTTCTTCATGTGCTTCGTTTAGTTTATTTTGCAACTCGTTTAACTCAATGTCTCTATCAGATTTCAACCTATTCAATTCTTTTTCCAATTCTTGGATTCTGTTGATTTTCTTTTGATTCTCTTCAATATTCTCCTTATACACATCTATTTTCTCCTTCACATCTTCGAAGATTTTTCCTAATTCCTTTATAATTGTCTGTTGGGAAACACCTCCAATGAGTCCTTCATCTATATTTTCGCCTGAAAATTGCCGATGCTTCAATTGCATGTCATATCTCACCTTTTCTTCTTCTTTTTCTGCTTTCAACTGATTATATTTGAGTTCTTGATCTTCTATTTCCTCCTGATATTTCTTGATCTTTTCTTGAAAGGCTCCCTTTTCTGCCTTATATTTTTCAATCCCTTTTTTAAATTCCTCATATTTCTTCAATTCTTGCATTTGTTTTTGAATCGTATTTTCCTTTTCTTTCAAAGTTTCCCACATATGATCAAACTCTTTCTTTAAATTTTTCTTCTCCTCTTCCAAAAGCCGATATTTTCTAATATCAATCGTGCCTGAAGACTCAGTCGTGCTATCAGATGTCTTCAATCTATCATATTCCATCCTCAAACTATCATAATCTATGTTCTTCTTCTTTAAAAGAACCTCCAAATCACTGTTTTTCTCCATCATTTGCTTGATTCTGTCATTCAACTCCTCAATGGTTTTCTGTTTCAAATCATCTGGGTTTGGATTATAATTATATACATCTATAGCGTCTTTCTTCGTTTTGGCCTTATCTTCGTTTTCTTCGGTGCTTTCAGTAATTTGCTCTGAACTCACAAGATCCGGATTATTTTTTTTAAGGTTCTCATTATTCATAATTGCCATCACTCCTTTCTTATTGGCTAGATCGACAATCTGATCAGCATCAAAACCTTCTGGATCATTTAAAACGTCTAGATCTTTTGCTTGAATTTTGATCGGCTTTTTGCTTTTCTGACTGTTAAATTCATCAATCGGAGGAGTCGGCTGATTATTATTGATTTTCAACCAGGAATGTTGCTTGATTTCTTCCAAACCAACCCTTTGAACTGGGTTTTTCTTTAGGATCTTCGATAAAAGATCTTTTGCCATTTGGGGGAAATCATTCGGGAATTGGATTCTAACATTCACAACATTTTCTTCTAAAACCTTTTGTTTGTCCTTTTGGTCTTTTAAATCGGATCCTGGAGCAAATGGAGCCTTCCCTGTTAATAACTCATAAATCAATACCCCCAAACTCCATATGTCCAAGCTTTTATCATGTCCGAGCTCCAAAATCATCTCAGGAGCGAGATAATCCAATGTCCCGCAATATGTCACTCTTTTCGTGTCATTGAAAAAATTGGACCTTATGGCAAAACATTTTATAAAATATTTATTTTGAGAAAAAAAGACCAGCCGAAATCTGCTAGTTTTATCCTTCCATTCGCATCTATTAAAAGATTCTCAGGTTTGATATCTCTGTGGATGATAGCAGGTTCTCTGTTGTGGAGATATTCAACTGCAGCTATTATGTCTCGCATGTAGGTTTTGACAGTTTCTTCATCAAATCGGCCGACTTGATTGAGTTTATACCATAATTGACCTCCAGGTGCATATTCAATGATCAAATAAATGTAATCGTCTTCTTCAAAATGATTGTAGAGCTTAATGATGTTTTCATGATGGACACTATACATGATCTTTATTTCATTTTTTATTTGGGGAACCATTTTCTGAGCCTTTATTTGCTTTTTCGAAATTTGTTTGATGGCATATATGAGTTTTGTTTTTTTATGGGCCACTTTGAAAACCTTCCCGAAGGCTCCTGTACCCAAAGAAGCTTTGATTTCGAAATCATTAGTGTTGGCTTCACGCTCCAAGCCGCCTTGAACTGTGGGAGAAAGGAAAATTAGACGCTCTTTCACAGGATTTAGCTGGACTGGAGTAGATTTTTTCATGGAGATTTGCTGAACGATAAAATTTGTTTTGGAATAATTAATTTGAGTTTATAAATTTAAAGGAAAATAGGAAAAAGAATTTATGAGGAAATAACAACAATTATAATTTCAGACTTTTGTCTAAAATTTTGAGTTAATCAACAATAACAAAACAATAATTTTTGGTTTTTAGAAAACTTTATTCTAGATGATGAAAATGTTTTTAAAATTTCCAAGCAAGCCGTTGAATGATAATTGATAATAATTTTGAAATTTTTAAAATCTGAAAATTCTTTATAAAAAATAGATTAACTATTAATGCAACATTTTAAAAAATTAATTTAAGAATGAAAAATTCAAAATTTTCCCAGAGGCCTTTCTCCGGCATTCCCATCCATTCCAAGAATTCCAGGTGCAAACGCAAAAAAATCATTAAAAAAAAATTAATTTTAAAAGATTAGAAGTTGAAACCACTGCGTTCAAAACTCTAGGTAAAGTTAAGAGGGGGTTCACAGCGAATGTTTATTCCAAAAAAAGCAAGGAAGACTCATTAGATTTGCACCCAATTTTTTCAAAGTCTGGAATTGAAAATAATCTATCAGAAATACAAATAACTTTAACAGCAAAAAAGGCATAATTTTCTAATTTTAATGATTTTTCATTGATATAAATAGAGGATAATCTCCGCCAAACCAAAAATTCATATTCGTCAAGGAAATAATAGAATTGATGATGAAATATTCGAAATTGCTGAAGATCTCAACAAGCATTATTCAACCTGTTATGAGAAAATATATTTCAAAAAGGGTTGTTTTAATATTCTTTGAAGTCTTTTTTATTATTATAACTTGAATAAATAGCAAGTCTTGATGAAATTATGCAAAAAAGTAAGTTTTTTCATAAAAAAATGGTTAAAATTAAAATTTGACAAAGGTGAAATCTGGCATAATCCAAACACTTTTGTTCTTCCTCCAAAAGACGAACGAATTGAGTCAATTTTCGGAATTACAAAAAGCCTTTTCGAAGAAATATCATTTGACCTTTTTGGATTATTAATTTGCCAATACCTCACATTCTCAATATTTTATGTTTACTTTACTGGTTTTAAATATTAAAATAATAAAAAAACATCTAAAATTCTTAAATGTGAAAGATTGTGATTTGATTCCATTTAGTGAATGTTGTAACGAGCCAATATTCTTGAAAATTAATGACAATTACATAGTAAATTTCATGTGTTCTTCAAAAATTTGTCAACATCCAGTGTTGTTAGAGATGGTGATAGGGAAAAACTATAATTTATACGAAGATCAATACGAGCAAATCCAAAAAGATCAAAAGTTGATGGGGAAAATGATTTCCAAATTCATTATTTCAGGAAAATTCAAAAGCTTCAATATGAACAAAGAAATGATAAAATTTAGGGGGAAAATTCAAGAAGATTCTAATTTTCCCTTTGTGATTAATAGAGATCGGAAGAAATTGAATACATTGAATAGAGAGTTGGAAAACTTTGATAAAAAATTGGAATTATTGAGCCCAATCAAGGTTACCAACAGGAGACCTGACTCTAAAGGAAGGCCTTTGAAAAATTATCATTTTAAGGTTGGACACAAACATATCGACCCAATTAGAAAGTATAAAAATATTTTAGATAATATTAGTTTGGAACAAAGCAAATGAATAATTTATAAATTTTGGAATGAAATTTAAAAAAAAAAAACAATTCCAAATAATCTTTTTTTTAATTTTTAAATTAAATTTATCCAATTTTTTTTAAATTTTTTGTTTTTATCCAAATAATTTAAATTTTATTTATTCAACTTAAATTTCATGTTTTTTTTTGAATTTTATTTTATTAAAATTAATTTTAACCAATATATATTTTTCTTTTTTATTAATCAATTACCATTCGTAAAGAGGGTCCTCAAGTTCGAATCTGTTCGTTTTTTAATATCATTAATCCTATTTTTCTTATCCATCAACTCTCTGATCTTCTCATCCTGATCATTTAACTCATTCACCAAATTCATGAGCTAATTCTGTTCAATAAACCCAAAAAAACTACTATTAAAAAATCTTACCTCTTCATTATTGTTGGTCAAGGTATCAATGACTTTTTTTGAATTTTCTTCATTTCTTGATAAAACCACAGTGTTTTCCAACGCCTCAGCATAATTCCCATTCAAAAGTTCCAAATCCTTCCTTAATCCCTGAATTGAATTTTCCTTGTTTCTATAAATCGCCATATAATTTATATTGTTAAACTTATTAACAACCTCAAATTTCCTTCTAAACTTGTTATCATGTTGTTAAGTTCTCTTGAGTTATTGGCTTCTTTTTCCAATGCTTTTTTCAAATAAATTATTTCATCTTGAGATTGTTCAATATCATTATTATTGTTCTTGGACTCCATTTCCAAGATATTTATGTTTCTACTCGCTTCCTGTAATGCCTTCTCAGCATTTTCCAAAGAATTCCTTAAATCCCCATTTTGAAACTCATTTAATTTCTTCACCTCCATCAGATCTTCCACAATTTTCTCCAATTCATTGTTTTTATTCACTTCCTCAGAAATCGCCTCATTCAAATTATCCAACTCACTCAACAATTGCCTTTTTTCTTGCTTGAGACCCTGAATCAATTCATCCATCTTTGCTTTTTCCAAATCACTGTTACTTTCATTTTCAGCCAGAATTTCCACTTCCTTCCTCAATTTGGAAATATCCAAGGACTTCTGATCTGAAACACCCTTTATCGACATTAACTCAGACCGCAAGGATTGAATTTCCATGTTTTTTTCAGAAACGGTGGATTTCAAAGTGTCCACGTCTGTTCTGAGATTGGCAATAAGCTTCAAATTCACTTCGTTGCGATTTTTGTATTCCAGATCAATTCTTTCCTAAAAAACTATTGGATTTTATAAAAAATTGAAGACAGGACCTTTTCTTCTTGTAAAAGATTGTAACGGTACTCAAGGTTTTTCAATTGGGAACTTAGTTCGGTGAAATCCTTTTCGTTTTGCTGAAGTTCAAGAAGATCAGATTTTAGTTGGGAGATTGTTTTGTCTTTGATATCGTATTCTTTTTTCGAGGGCGAATAATACTGATGAAATTAAATGGTAAAAGGGAGAGTAATAAATGTACTTTAAGATAACTCATTGGTTTTGGAGGGTATATGAATAATTTTATTTGAGATAGAAATCGGGATATTTATTGATAATTTTTCAGAAGAATGTTTTGAAATCTTTTTTTTTTGTTAACGAACTAAAAAATTCAAAAATATTATTTTCTAAAATTTTTTGTAAATCTCAAAAATAATTTTCGCACAATAGTCAAATATTTCTTCTAAACAACTTTCTTTATTCATAAATTTATTTTAAAAATGCTAAAAAATATTAAATTTTATTTTTATTTTCCATTTTTATTAAAACTTTGTTGATTTGTCTTTTTATTCATCCTCCTCCTCATTTTCTTTGCTTTCCAAATCCACATGTTCATTGCCGATGATAAATACAGGTTGATTTGGCTTTTGATTTTGAGGGGTTTCCTCAACAGCAATATTCTCTTCCTCTGGAAGTTGAGAACCTGTTGGCACAGTCTTGCCTTTCAACAGATGTCTTGTTTCCTCCTCTCTCCTCCTTCTTCTCCAAATCATAAATATCACCCCAAGTGCACAGACCAAAAGGAAAAACACTCCAATACTTATGAGAGACCAAGTTAAAAATTTAAAGTGATGTTCAGAGGAGAGTTCTGTTGTATTGAAACCTGATACAATTTAATTTTTATGGAAATCAATTTTGTATTTACTTGTTTCGTTTATTTTTTTTTCAAATTCTTCTTCTTCTTCTTCTGAGGTGGATGATTCATTTGCAAATTTGGAGAATAATATTTCCACTAATTTTTTAATCAGGAAGAGAAAAAAAATATCAATAACCATTGACAGTATTTTGGGTTGTGGGAATGGATCCTTGATCGAATTGTAGAGAAAGGCTTAAATTAACAGGATTGGTGAAAATGCTTGTGTCAATCAAGAAATAAATTTTCAAATATGATCGGCTTGAAAAATTCAATGAAGTTGTTGTTGTCAAATTACAACTTTGATCATTTGTTGCCAGGGTCATTGTAGATAGACTGGAAAAATCATAAATATCAAAATCTGAATACATTCCTGTTATTTGTTGGCTTTCGAAACTGTCAGTGGTTTGGTAATATTCTTCATCGAACATTTTATAGAAAACTTGAGAAATTTTTAAAGTTTGGATTTGGTTCACTTTATTAGCGTCTATCGCTTTCAGAACTAATTTATCGAAAAGCTGATCCACCATGCCTTTATTCAAAATTTGCATCACAAAAAGAAAAGTTGAGTTCTTTTGTTCATTGTTCAAAGTGATGAGATTTATATTGTTTTCAATGAATTTGTTTAAGATTTCATCGCTATAAACTGCAGAAAAATCGAGACTTTATAAAATAACATGATTTATTTAAAATTTATTTAAAGAAATTAAAAAACGAACTTTGGATAAAACTTCATTGAATTTATAAGATATTCAATAGGAGGATAGCAATTGCTAAACAAATCAAATTAACATTATTTATGGTATAATTTTTACTCAAGTATTGGTATAATGGCAATCTTTGAAGGATAATATCTTTCAGAATGTTCATGTTGATCTCCTAATTCAGGACTAAAACTAATTATCCCATATTTCCCTAACATCCAATCACTTGCCTCACCAATTGCAACATAATCGATGAGATCCATTGTATTTCCAACCCTAGAAAAACATGTTTTTTTTGGCAGTAAAATGCCATTATTATTTTACATAGCTCCTACAGGAAGAGGTGCATGCTCCGTGAACTCGTCATAAAATTTAGATGGTATTTTCATAAGCGTCAAATCACTATTTTCAGGATCACTTGAAGAACTGAAGGGAATAATCCAAATGTTTCCAAAGGCATGGAAATTCAAAGCGATCTTGATTTGAGAGCCATATCTTTCAACCAAACTTTTGATTGCTTGTGTTTCAGGCTCAGAAAAAGCTTTAAATTTCTTAATCATTTTAATGAATTTAGTTGCTTACCTAATGAACCGCGATAATCTTCAGAGCATGGATATATGAAGGTCCCATCTGTTTCTGCATTGAAACCATAATCATAATTTCGGTTTAAGTCAACTCCAATGTCAAAACTTTTATAACAGATTTTAAATATTTTGTAATTTATGATCAATCATACTTTGGACAATCGTCAGTTTTTCTTCGGTTTTTTCGAATTATTTCTGTCAAAACCATCGTTCGATTATATATCTCCAAAATTTCGGCATATCCATCTATGTTTAAGGCAGGCACAAACACAAATTTTGATCCATTTAAAATCTCCATTATATTTGGATCTCCTCGGATAGAATCATACATAATTTTAAGTATCAGATAAAGGTTCATCGTAAATGACAAAGGCTCCCTGGCATGATGCAATCCAGTGAACAACATAATTGGCAAAGTATCAAAGTTCTCAAGGTTCTTATCTTTTGTCAACACTACAGAATAAATAGAACGATTTTCCGCAGTTAACCCAATTTCTTCTAAGATCACATTATTAGGAAAGGCTAATGATAATTGCTCCAAAAACAAGATAGTTTCATTGTAAGTAAGAAAACCACGCTTTTTTAAACAAAATAAAGTTTATTAGTGTTGTTTTTTTTTTTTAGTTTTACCATTTCTCCTTCTGCAAGTTCGATTTTGATCGAATCCCAACCAACATTCACATTCCCGAGATAATCGATGATTGTTGTAATTTTCAGGGAGAAAAAGATGGGAAGTTGGAAAAAGAAAAGCAATAACAAATATTTCAAAAATACCATATGAAATCAAAATAATTTTCTCACCTTTTTTTTGTTTTTAAAAAATTAAATATAAATTTTCAAATTGTTTTTTAAAATTATAGTTGACTTTTTTTTCAGAAAACACCAAATATAAAGCTAGCAAAATCTTTAAAATAATGACATATTCCTCTCTTAAAACCTCAAAATTCATTTTTTTTTTCAAAGTATTAACGGAATCCAAAAAAAAAGATATTTTTTTTATTTAAAAAAAAAAAAATAATAAAAAACCTTAAAAACAAAAAATCAGATTTCATAAATCCATTCCAAAAAAAGAACCCTCGATCCTTTTTTCTTTCTACCTAAATCTATGGAACAAAATGACATCATATCCCATTTCCAATTCAAAGATCTCTCGAAGGAATTGGAAGAATTAGTTTCAAGTTTAAATTCTTTTTTCTGTTCCACCCAAAAATAAATAATCTAAAATTCAAAATACAAGGTCTAGAAACAAGCGAAATGGTCAACCATGAAAAATTTTCCCTCTATGAATCAATGTCTGCAACTGAAATCTGTGACCCAAAAATGGACGTCAAAGCTGCATTGGAAACTTGTGACACTGTTGCTAAATGTCTTGAAGCCAAAAAAATTAAGCTACCTGAAGAATTGTCCCTTGAAGAGGTCTGCATTTTTTAAGCATTTTTTTTTCTCTCATCTATATAATTCATATTTTCAAAAGCTTGTTGGAATATTTGATGATTTAGTGGGAAAAGAAATGCTTTGGTTGAAAGGGAACTCATTGCCTCAAACAATCTATACTTTAATGTAAGGAGAAAAAATAATATGGAATAAAAGCACACTTTTTAAGCTATTTGCATGATCCAGAACTTTATAAAAATAACAAATTTCTGAAAATCTATCTTGAAAGCATACATATTGGGGGGTTCATCTGTTATGAGTTGATTCGTCAGTCGAATTATCTCCGAGATGATGATTATGTTCCCTCAGTGGTAAGTTTTTCAACATCGGATAAAAGTGAAGAAAAAATCTTAGAGGAAATCCTCGAACTTGAACATGAAATTAGCGATAAATTAACCTCAATTAAAAGTAAAAGCAATGTTATTATTTTTTGTTTTTTGTTTAAAAATTATGTTATTTTTTTTTTGTGGATTTTTTTTATTGTAAATTGATGTTATTTTTTTTTTCTTTAGAAAAAAAAAACATACAAAAAGTGTACACTCCTTTCGACGCATTGGATGTGCGTCTCAAGTTGAGAAGGAGTTTGATAACGATCTACTCTTTGATGAAGCAAAAGTTCTCTGCGAAGATCGCTGACGAATTAAAAATTCAGATATCATCTTGTCGTAAAAAAATTGAAATGATAAAGGAAACTCTCAAATTCAGTGCTGATGTCACATCTTTCTTCAGTGATAGCGTCTTTAAACCCATGTTATGTCATATACCTCCCAGAGCTGTAAAAACCCTTACGAAATCAAATACTGTTGAAGAATTAGAAAATATGATAAATCAATTAGATTTCATTGTCGACCTTTCAAAACAAAACAACTTTTATGAAATTTTACTTAGTTTGGACACGTATTTGAAAATGCCAAAAAACGTGTTGTGTTATGCTTATCTGGACATCAGTTTATATATAAATCCGAAGAAATATTTCGGTCAACAGGATTTCTCTGAGATCATCATTGAAATGCTCAAAAACTTTGGGTTGAACGTCAAGGAATTTATCCATAATTCCAAGTTTCAAGAATATTTGGAAAAAGCCGTTCTTGTTGGACTTGAATATATTGCCAAACATATCAGAAATAAGTTCAGACAACAAAGAGATTATAGCAAGCTCTATCAAGATTTGAGCATTTTAATCAATGAATCTGTAAAATTTCTTATTATTATTATTATTATTTTTTTATTTTTTTTAATATTTGTGTAAATAGCATGAAACTGATCAAGCTTTGTTGTCAAAAAAGGAAAATGTGACTTTAATCTGGTGTTATGACCTTGCTATGAAGATGATGATCAAACAATTGTTATTGGGATTCGAGTTAGAATTATATCAACCGTGTGATTACCCTTACATTTTATTCTATTTGGATTTTTTCTATGGAGCCATGGACAACAATAATAGAAACTTCATCACCAAATACGATAAAGAATTTATTACAGGTAAATCTTAGGAATTTTTTTTTAATTTTAATTTTAACGAAAAAGCTTGGCAAAACAAAATAAATTGGGACAAAAAAAAGAAGAAAGTGACTGATTTCCAAAGAAAATTTTTCTTCGAAAGTCTGTTCTACAAGGCTTTGCAGATGTACACAAAGGGTGTCAGTAGATTTTCCTATTTTTTGCTTCACAAGGGCAACATCAAAATGTCTAACACCAAAGAAACTTACGAGAACAGGTTCAATAACAGACTCAGAATCTTTGACAAATGCTTCTTCTTGAAAAAATTGGATTATGAGACTTATTTAAATGTTATGAAAGAGTTTCATAATGATTCAGAGGTACTTGATTTTTATGATTTAGATAGAAATTTGGTGATTAGATCGAGGGACAAATGGAAAAATTGAAAGAGTTGTTTTCGAAAGCACAAAAATTGTTTCAGGAGCTCAGCACTGAAGAATCTTTTGAAAATGCTAAGTTGAAGGCCGATGCCAAAAAACTCATTAGGGTAAAAATATATCATATTTTCTGTAACAATTAAAGGTTTTTTAAAAGATATGTGTTTTCAACCTTGTTGCGATTGGGAAATATGATAAAAGCAAAAATAAAGAAAGTTTGATGACAGTGTTTAAAAATAATGAACATGAGCATTATCATTATATCGATTTTATTTAAATTTATCAACAATCAATATTAAAAAAGGAAATGGATAAAAAAGTTAAAAAAATAATTGTTTTTTCTTTAAAAAATAATTAAAATTTAAATTATTATTTTTAAATTTAAATAAATATTTTTTCGCATAT
>Ga0302186_10003675_pt1 | contig 11115 bp, 13 predicted proteins | sample II_Bog_E1_2_FD_198782 | JGI IMG/M metagenome (GOLD analysis project Ga0302186, IMG submission 198782) | Peat permafrost microbial communities from Stordalen Mire near Abisko, Sweden - II_Bog_E1_1 | ecosystem: Environmental > Terrestrial > Soil > Wetlands > Peat | place: Sweden: Abisko...
ATAATAAAAGAATATTAGTAACTGGTGGGTCTGGATTTATTGGGTCCCATATAGTGAATGAATTAATAAAATTGAACCCATTATCCATTAGAATCATAGATAATAGAGATAATCAATATATTGAATCACATGATAATATTACAGTAGTTAAAGGTGATATATCAAATTTTGAATTTTGTGTGGATATGACAAAAGATATAGACATAGTATGCCATCAAGCAGCACTAGCATCAGTACCAAAATCAATTGATAATCCAATTTTAAATCATAGCTCCAATGTTGATGGATTTTTTAATCTATTGCATGCTTCATATGTCAATAAAGTTAAAAGATTCGTTTATGCAAGTTCATCAGCAATCTATGGAAATGTGAAAGAGCTACCTTCTTGTGAATATGAAAATCATAAAAACATTATATCACCATATGCTTTATCAAAATATGTGAATGATCAATATGCAAATTTATATACAACATTATATGGCATGGAAACAGTTGGATTAAGATATTTTAATGTTTATGGTGAAAGACAAGATCCAATGAGTGCATATGCTTGCGTTGTCCCTATATTTTTAACAAAATTACAAAATGATGAACAACCAATAATATTCGGAGATGGCAATAAGAGTAGGGATTTTATATATGTGAAAGATATAGTTGATGCAAATATCAAAGCAATGACAATTATGCAAAATGATGAGAAAGATGTATTTGGTCAAAGTTATAATGTTGGATCAGGTGTATCAACAAAAATCATTGATATATTTAATAAGATCAAAGAAAAACTAAATAAAGATACAGAGCCAATTTTTGGAAATGAAAGATTGGGAGATGCAAATATTACTTTATCATGTAATTTGTTATGTGAAATGAAATTGGGATTCAAAGCAAAATGGTCATTGGATGTAGGGTTAGATGAAACAATTAAAAATTTTGGTATTAATAAAGAAAATAATAAAAAACATGATCACAAACATGAACATAAACATGAACATAAACATGGAGAGTGTAATCATAGTCATGATGATTGAGTATAGGTATTATAAATAATAGTATCACTTTTACATTCCATTTGGTATAGATTGTTTGGACACATTATTTTGTGTAAGTCTTTTCTATAACATATTATTATTTGATTTAATACATTATTATTTGAGCATGTCAAAATAGGATAAACTTCTATATATTGAAAAATTGCATCAATTAAATATTGTTTTTTGTATAAAATATTGTTGTTGGGAACAATATTTTTATTTTTTAAAATTTGGTAAAAATTCAATTCATTTCTTAATTGTAATCCTTGTGAAAAATAGGCTAATTCATTGGATAAATAATTATCATTTTTAGCACAACTGTAATGCTTGTAATATTCATGTTCAATAAATGTTATTGGATTAATAAAATCTGTCCAATAAACAGATAATTCACTTATGATTGGATATAATTTTACTATATCAAAACTTGTGATATTACAATACACCGGATATCCACCATTCAAATATTCTGGCCATATCCCATGAATCGTGAAATAATTATTGTAATATGGATAATTTGTTGTGTTGTCCAAAATAGATGGAGGCCATGTTTGCACAAACAATATATAGTCCCAATAATTTTCATCTTGTATTTCTATTTCTGAACTTAATGCACCTAAAATGCATAGAAAGATCAATAATATATATAATGGAAATTTCATTTTGGTTTCTAATATAAATAAACTAGTTGCAAATACTTAAAAAATCAACTTTTTCTAATATATCCATCTTGGCACATTATTATCACTAAAAACTTTATGTTCTAAAATACAATGTCCTGAATTCATGTAAAATAAAACTCCTGATTTATGCTTCAATAACACAATGTCATCATTTATTGAAACTTGCTCAAAATCTTTGCATAATTCTTCAATTTCAGAATCAGATTTATTCATTGTAAGATTTTCAAACGATTGTATCAAATTATCCATTTTTATTAATTCAATCTATTAATGTATTATTCAACCAATACACATTTCAACTTTTTATATTGAAAATGCCATCCAAGAAAATACACATATAATTGTAAACATTAATATTCTCAACAAAACAATAGTATTATTTAGTTCTGTGACATCTTGTTTTAACTTAACTTTATCGTTTATTAGTTTATCAATTTGATCTTGTTTATTTTTTACTAATGCGCTTAATTCATTTAAAGTTGATTGTTGTTGAGAAATTATTGCTATATCATTGCTTGGATATCTTTCATTAATATTCCAATCAATCTCAATATCATCAATATCTGGAATACTATCAGAATCCGAATCTGATTCTTTTTTATGCATAAGATATAATGTTTTATCATCTTGAATTTTTATAATATCACTATATTTATCACTCAATGTTTTACAAGCTAATTTGAATTTCCTTTCATACGAATTTTTTAAAGAAATATTATTTGTAGTTAATGCTGAACATCTGTGACCACTAGTCCCACATAAATCCATATATATAATTTTAATTGACTTCATAATATTTGAATGGTATGCCAAATAATCATAAATACATTCATCTAAATTTTCTATTTTACGATCCATTTTGATATAGCTCTTTATTATGGGCAAGTGTGCGAATGTGTTATATTTTCAACTTTTTATATAAAAATTTAGTAAAAAATTGAAAATGTAAACACTTGAATGATTCATTATAAACACATATAATCATAAAATATACAATAAAGAATATATATTAATAATGGGAAAAATTGATTTACAATTAGATATTTGTGTTCCAAAATGGAGAAGTATGGTTACAGGAGAAATCATGATGAATCTCGTAAAATTTTTAGGTGAATCTGGTTCTTTAGATCCAATGGAAGAAGCAGTTAATCTTATCATGAATGATTATGATACAATAAAAACTAGTTGTGTAGATAAACAATGGCTTGATATATTATATCCTAACATGGGCATTCAATGTATGTTCAATGGAAATACATTTATTATTGCCAATTAAATTTTTTTATCCTCAAAAAAATTGAAAATCAAACTTTCTAAGTTATGTATTCTCAATATGAAAGTATACAAAAATGTCATTTTCTTGGTTTAGTAGAAATAATAATGTTGTGGATAATGAAGTGAGAAAAGAAAGAATAAAACAAATATTCACATATATAATGGATGGATATGAAAAATATGCATTGGGTATGATGAATGATTATGAATATAGTGCAACCGAGTCAGATATGATTGATAGTCTCGGTAATACACTTTATCATATTGCAGTAATGAGAAATAGCGAATATTTATTGAAGGAATTAATCAATCGTTTTGGAATTATTGATATTCAAAATAAAGTAAATAAAACTCCTGTGGATTTGGCAATTGAACAAAATAATGTAAATCTTGTTAAAATTTTATTGAATCATGTGAATATTTATCATGCAGATTATGATAAATTAAAAAAGCTCTATGATGAAATGGAAAAAAATCATTTTTCATTGCTCAAATCATATGGAGATGTACTTTCCGAAAAAATTACTTGTGATGACAATTATTTATCATTAAAAATTTCATATGATATGATAAATAACGAAAATAAAGATTTAAAATCATGTGTTACTTCTTGCAAAAATAACAATAAAAATATAAAAAATAAATATCAATCTATCATGATTTCACACACAACACTCGAAAAAAATAATAAAGAATTAGAAAAAGAAAATACAGTTTATAAAACCAAAAATAAAAGACTATTTGATGAAAATACTGATTTAAATGAATCAAATAAAAAACTCAAAAAAAATTACGAAGATGTAAAACAAAAGAATGTAACACTTGAAAATGACATAGATGTGATGAGCAAAACTCTTGAAAATCTCAGAAATAAAAAATAATATAATATTAATATAATATGAATAATATTAAAGGATCAGGTCTATTTTTATTGGAAAAGTATAAAGGTGTCATTGTTGTTGTGTTGTTTGGCATTAAAAACTTTCAATATGATGATTTGGGAGGTACAATTGATAAAAATGAACATTATACTCATACTGCATATAGAGAAGTCAGAGAAGAATCTGCAAATTTGCTTAATATTAAACCAAAAGAATTATTACTTTATGCAAATCAAGTTAAATTAAAATACTATTTATCCTTTATTTTATATGTTGAAAATATTTCTTTCAGAGATTACATGTTCAATGTTAATATTATTAGAAATAAATGTAAAGATAGAAAATATAGATGTTGGAAAGAAACAAATCACATGGTTAGAATTCCACTTGTTAATTTATTGAAAAGTATGAAGACAAATACTGATTATGCAATGGACATCAATGGTAAGCTCGTGAGAGTCAGAGGAAGAGTATTTAGTATATTGAAACATGGATATGAACAAATAAAAGATATATTGAAAAAACAACCAAAAAAAATGGTAAGAAGAATTGTTACAAAAAGTAGACATAATTGTTTATTGGGATCCATAACATATACTATGACTTGAATAAAAAATGAAAATGATAATGTATGAATCGTTTAGTTAATATATTATTTAATTATATGCTAATTGCCACATTAATAGTATTAGGATTTTTATCTTGGTGTTTTTATAAAATATCTGGTTGTAGATCATTGAGTATAATATTATTTGTTGGAATGATGTTTATTGTATATTGGTTGCCAAAAAGTATTATAATTCCATTGAAAGAATATATTGCACCAAATATTATAACAAATTTTACCAGTTACAGTGAGGTTAAACTAATCAGTTTTAAACCTAAAAATAAATCAATTATTATAACAATTGATGATGTGCCTTACAATTCAAAATCATTTGGACAAATTTTAGATGTATTAAAAAAATATAATGTAACTGTATCATTTTTTGCAATAAGTGATCTTATAGTAAAAAATAAAGAATTAATTGATAAAGCACATAATTTAGGACATGATATTTGTAATCATGGTAAAACAAACTCTTTTCATGCAATTTATGGACAAGATAGAATTAAACAAGAATTGAATACTTGTCATAATATTATTAAAGAATATAGAGGATCTCAATTTTATAGACCCGGATGTGGTTTGACAAGTAGAGTAATAAATAATATAATTGATAATAATAATAAAACAAATCAACATCCATCAAAAATAGTATTGGGCTCAGTATATCCACATGATCCAGAAATATTTTCACCTGAAATTAATTTTTGGTATCTTAAAAATCACATTCAATCAGGAGATATAATTATTCTTCATGATAGAGATTGGACAGTGCCATTATTGGAACTATTATTATCATGGTTAATTGAAAATAAATTTAATTGCATAACATTGAGTGAAGCATCAAAATTATATAACTTTTAGTATGGGAAACAATATGAATTTCCAGTAACACCAAATTCAATACATTTATCAGGACATTTTTCAATGCAAGTCATCCATCCAGTTTTCAATAATTTACCAAATTCTTCACTTGTGTCTTTTTCACCAGCATATATATTTGGATAATAAATCACATCATCAAATACTTGATCATAATAATATTGATCATCAACTGCCATTCTACCATTAAAAGTATCTAATCCTTCTACTTGAGGAATTCTATATATATAAATGACCATTATCACAAATATCAATAATCCAATAAAAAAATATTTCATTTTATATTATTTAATAATAAATAAAATTTTAGTTCTTAATAATCATCAAAACATTTTAATGATTTTATTAACAAATTTCATCAACAAATCCATATTCCAAATATGAATTTGCATCAAACCATGTTTCTCTTCTCAATAACTCTTCTATTTCTTCTTTTGTTTTTGAAGTTCCATTTATATAAATATTTGTTAATCTATCATGAACTGATGATAAGTGTTTTGCATATTCAGTCATATGTGTATAAGTTCCTCTCATGCCAGAAGATAATTCATGTATCATTGCAGAAGCATTTTTTGTAATACGTCTTTTATCAGCGATAATGCACATTGTCGTTCCTGCTGATGCTACTTGACCACTGATAATTGAAACAAATTGAACAAATGGATATGCTTCCTTTATCAAACCTACGTGATCAACAAATTTTAAGATTGATTTTACGCATCCCCCTGGACTATCAACTATATACTTAATTATTAGTTTTTCATCATCTCCTGAATAATTATCTTTGTTGTTTTGCACTATTTCATTTATATATTTAATGGCATCTTCAATTGTTTTTTCATTTATTGGCGCAGTAAAATGTAACTCATTCCCAATGACATATATCATTTTATTGTCGATGTGATATTCTTCATTACTGTCATTAAATTTCCTTTTTTTGTTTTTTCTGTCAATATTTGAATTCGTATCGCATAGAAATCCCCATTCAATTTTATAATTATTCATATATACTTTTCATATATATAACCATCTTTAATTTTATGTTCAAATATCAACTTTTTTTCATATCAAGATATATATTATGTTAAAAATTATTATAATAATAGCAGCAATAGTAATAATCATTATGTTCATGGTTAACAAGCCAAAATATGAAGGATATCAAGATATGCCTATTTATTCAAATAATCATGAATGGAGTCCAACATGGGTCGGTAAACAAACAGATAACTGTTATGCATTATCACCTGACAAATGTATAAATTATTCAAATTGTGGTTTGTGTGAAAAAGAAGGTAATCTCAAATGTATTCCAGGTGATGTTGAAGGACCATTATTTGAATATGATTGTGATAACTGGATATATATGAATTATTATGATAGATATATCTTTGGAGAGAAAGTATTGAATAACACAAGAACATGGGATACTACTCGTTATCCAGATTTCTCACCAAGTGTACCAACACAATTTGCCAGATCCAGACTTTAAAAATAATCATGACTGTTCAATAAAGAATATTTCCCAAATGATCTTGGTATTTTGCCAAATATATAATTATCTAATTTTATACTTGATTGTATCATTAGATCAGTATTATCTTCACAACTCATCCTACAATTTTCTTGCGCACCAGGTTCATCAATAGTATCGCAATATTGATAACAATCATATCCTTTAGCTATTGCACATTTTGCATCATAACAACTGAATATATCACTGTATTCTTTTTTTGGAACAAGATCATAAAAACCTTCATATGCGCATGGTAATATTGATTTTTGATATATATTATTTAAATATATGAATGTGATGATTAAAACAATTAATATAATTACAATGTAAATCATTATAATTATATATTTGATAATATAAATGAATTTTAGTTCAATTTATTTTTGAGATGAATATATTTTGCTTTGTATTTATAATATTTCATTTGGTACATTTTATCTTCTTCTGAAAGATGTACTGGACTTTGTTTGTTCTTTTTTTTACCACCAGTTTGAACACTTTTAACACCTTTTAATTCTGCCAAAATTGCATTTTCTGTGCGTGGACCAGCATATTCATATTCTTTTCCATCTTTAACAATTTTAATTGTTGGGAATCCACCAATATTTTTTTCTTTCATTATTTCTGAATTTTTACTGTCTTCATATTCTTCATGTTTAATTTTATTTGCATCACAATGTGCTTTAATATTGTTCCACACTGGTTTGAAAGATACACAATGAGGACACCAATCTGCATAGTACAAAGTTATTTCAGTTGCCATAATTTATATATATTATAGATAAAATAATATTTGAGTTTATTGTATTTTCCTCATAAATTAATAGCTATTATCATTATCTTCACAATCACATTTAGATCCAATTCTGTCAACAATATTCACAAATAGTATCTTAATATTCTTGCATTGTTCAATAAGGATGATTCATCCATCTATTATAACAAACATAATCTGGATATTCTGCATAATCAGTGAATTCATTATTAATATTATTGCAATATATTTCCTCAAAATCATATTTATCATCAAATAACATACTTTGCAATGTACTATAATGATTACAATCTCCATTTAATATGTCATTTGGCATTATTTTTTCATATATATCATACACAAATTTTGGTATTTTTTTTGGTTTTGAAATACAACCATCCATAAAAGTTGCAATGAAGCGTAATTGATTTTTGAAATGATGGACTATTATTTTTATGGGCATATCGTGTAATGGTTCAATATCATATAAATTTTCATTAAAGTACTTATTATTCCATTTATTCATTTCAATTCTAACTTTATCATTATCTTTTTTTTTATCATCCCACCAAAAAGGATATAATTTATTCACATAATATTTTTTATTTTTGAGAAATTCTTTGTTGAAATGTTTGTCAAAATAGTTTATAATCCATTTTGGAAAAGATGAACATGAATTATTATTGAATTTACACTCTAATATTTTATTAAATCTATTTTCCATTTGTTCAATATGAAATTTATAATAATAATCTGTAATTACTTCATTAAGCGGATATTTCAATTTTAACTTGGAATATATGATGTCATCATAATTCATATCAGGAATATTCACCTTCAAATTTATATGTTCGTGCAATTTGATGTCATTATAATTAGTATGGTTCACTAAATAAGATCGCAATCTTTTAATTAATACAAATTTATTATCTTTATCATCAAACAATAAATAATTTAATAATGCATCCACATATTTTACGCAAATAATATTTTTCACATGTATTTGTTTGTATTCTTCTGATATATATGTTTTTGAAAAATTACTGATACATTCACTATTTATGCAAATATCAATGTTAATATAATCTGATTCATAAGTACAACATCTGCATCCTTGAGATAGTTTTGCTGAATAAGAAAACATATTGTTATCACATTTTCCACATTTTATATTTGAATATTTTATTGGTTTACATTCAAAATTATTTGTGGCGTGTATCGCATTTATTTCAGAAGGAATACCTATCAACAAAATATCTCGAACGCTTTTAAGTAAATATTCATATCTTTCTGATTTATGTGCGCGACCAGACTCTATCTTATCATTGATAGAAATGGGCATTTTCATGTAAAGTTTAAATGATTCATTGTGAATCCATTGATGCACCCCATTGTTTTTATTTGGACATATGGAATATATATATTTTCTCCAAGCACTATTAACTTGAGATGCACGCAAAGTATCTTTAAAATTGGTTAAATATGAAAATACATTTTTGAGACAACCATTTAAACATTTTCCTTCAATAAAGTTTTGAAAAGTAAATTTATTTGTTGGAATATAACTTGGTAATTCTATCATATTATCTATTTGTTCACATGAATTTATTATATTATTAATGTCTTGTTCAATATCATTACTTTCCATAAGTATTTTGGGAATTTGTGATAGTTTAGAAAGAACATTATCATTTCTATTTTTATTGAGAATGTTTGCAATGTGATTTGTCACAATTGGAATATATTTTATTAAGTGTTCTTTTAAATTTATCAAATTATCATTGAATACATAATAATCAAATTGATAAATAGAATTTATTAATAGAATATCATATGATGATTCATTTTTCATTATATTTAAATTTGCACATATGGTTGAATTGTCTTTTAATTTATATTGAATATACCAAGGTGTGAATATTGTTTTAAAATCATGATAATCGCATTTTAATTCAATATTATTTAGTTCTAATTTATCATCCATGTGATAAAATGATTATATCATGTTTAAATCAGCTTATCATATATTTTAATATTCAATTTTTTTGATTAACATAATAAATAAATAAATTAATATTCCACTGAAATAACTTTGCCAATCATAACAACTCCATTACCTTCCAAAATTGCGACTCTGGATAATCCTTCACAGTCCTTATATGATTGGACCATAAAAGGTAATTGTGGTTCAAATACAACTTCTGCAGTTTCATTCTTTGTGAGGAAAGGTGGATTTTCGATCTTGACATTTCCAGTTGCCTTTCCCATCTTCCATTTGATTTCTGTCATCTTTAATGGTGCTTTTGCTGTTCTAACACACCCGATTGGTGTATATCCAACTTTTAATTCTCCAGGGTGATTCAAAATCTTTACTTGCAATGTGAATTTTTTACATATTTTAATGGTTAAATCTGATTTTGGAACCATAATATCTCCAATCTTTGGCATGACAGGGTTCTTATCGAGACCTTTAATGTTCATTCCAACATTGTCACCTGGACCTGCTGAAGGTACAGATTTGTGATGCATTTCAACTGTGAAAATTTTACCAGTACATGGTGTGGTTTCAGTATGTGATGGTAAGAATACAACTTCAGTACCTGGGATCAATGTTCCTTGTTCACATCTTCCAGTTAAAACATCTCCAACTCCTTTGATTTTGTAGATTCCACTGATTGGAACTCTCATTGGTTTTTCTGTTGGTCTCATTGGAATTTCAACTTGCTTTTCCAAACAATCTAATACTGTGTGAACATGAACAGTATTTCCGTCTTTTGTTTTGACATCAGCACCAGTCCACCAAGGCATATTAGTTGATGGTTTAATCAAATTATCACCAAGATATCCACTGTATGGAATGAATGCAACAGATTCATTAACAAATTTCTTTGACCATCCAGCTTTCAATAAAATATGAATCATTTCATTCTTAATTTCATCATATCTTTCTTTTGAATATTTTGCAACATCAGAATCCATTTTATTAATACCAATAATTAATTGTTTGATACCCAACAAACTAAGTAATAGTGCATGTTCTTTTGATTGTCCTTTAATTGCTGATGTAAAATTACCATCTGCAGGTACAAGTAAGAATGCGACGTCTGCTTGAGAAGCACCAGAAATCATATTTTTGATAAAATCTTTATGTCCAGGTGCATCAATAATTGTATAGTGTTTTGATTCAGTGTAAAATTCTTTTGTTGTACATTGAATTGTAATACCACGTTCTCTTTCTTCTTTTTGCGTGTCCATATAGAAGGCAAATGCAAATGTACCCTTTCCAAGTCTATCGGCTTCATCTTTGAGCTTTTGCATATCGCGCTCTGGGATCCCCCCTAGGGCATAGATTAAATGGCCTGTACTTGTACTCTTTCCCGAGTCTACATGACCTGAAATGACAATTGATACGTGTTTTTTCGTTTCCTTTGATTTTGTTGACATTTTTATACCAATTATATAAAAACATACCTTTTTATTCATTTT